>JAESFU010000090.1_pt1 | contig 182345 bp, 179 predicted proteins | sample 9269461 | NCBI WGS metagenome assembly JAESFU01 (sample SAMN14502556, study PRJNA617107) | algae metagenome | isolation source: Stenomitos rutilans HA7619-LM2 and co-occurring heterotrophs from cave walls | place: USA: Waikapalae cave, Hawaii | collected 2009-07-28 | reverse complement strand
CAGGAACTGCTCCCCTACCGGCGGCGCCTGCAGATGATCTACCAGGACCCCTATGCGTCCCTGAACCCACGCATGAGTGCTGGCGAGATCGTGGGCGAGCCGATGGTGGTGCATGAGATTGGCGACCCGAAAGAACACAAGGAGCGTGTCGCGGCCCTGTTCGAGCGGGTCGGGCTACGGCCGGAAGCCGTGAACTCCTACCCGCACGAGTTCTCGGGCGGCCAGCGCCAGCGCATCGGGATCGCGCGCGCGCTCGCGCTCAACCCGGAACTGATCGTCGGCGACGAGCCGGTTTCGGCGCTCGATGTCTCGATCCAGGCCCAGATCATCAACCTGCTGATGGACCTGCAGGACGAGTTCAAGCTCTCCTACCTCTTCGTGGCCCACGATCTGGCGGTCGTCGAGCATATCAGCCACCGTGTCGCCGTGATGTATCTCGGCCGCATCGTCGAGATGGCGGACAAGCGCGCCCTGTTCGAGACGCCGCTGCATCCCTACAGCGAGGCGTTGCTCTCGGCGGTTCCCATCCCGAAATCGAGCGCCCGCGGCCGCAAGCGCGTGATCCTGACGGGCGATGTCCCCAGCCCGATCAACCCGCCGCCGGGTTGCCACTTCCACACGCGCTGCCCCTACGCCATGCCACGCTGCAAGGTCGAGGCGCCGGCGCTGCGCGAGGTCACGCAAGGTCACCTCGCCGCCTGCCATCTGCACGACGGCGCCGTCCGCTTTCCCCTGGCGGCTGCGTCCTAAACCGACCCACGAAGCCGCGGATCGAGCAGGTCGCGGATGCCGTCGCCCAGCAGGTTGAAGGACAGGACCGTGAGCGTGATCGCCGCGCCCGGGAAGAAGACCAGCCACCAGGGCGGCACCAGCCCGGAATTGAGCGCGTCCGCCAGCATGTTTCCCCAGGTCGGCTCGGGCGGCGGGATGCCGACGCCGAGGAACCCTAGCGACGCCTCGATGACGATGGCGACGCCGAGATGCGTGGTCGCGAGGATGAGATAGGGCGCCACACATTGCGGCAGGATGTGACGGAACATCAGGCGCTTGTGCGAGGCGCCAATACCGCGCGCCGCCTCCACGTACTGCATCTCCTTCAGCGACAGGACGACCGAGCGGATGACCCGGCCGCCGAAAGGTATTCGGGTGATGGCGATCGCGACGATGACGGTCATCAGCCCGCCGCCCAGCGCCATGGCGATCGCCATCGCCAGGATCAGGTCCGGGAAGGATTGCAGGAACTCGATCAGCCTCTGGCTCGCCATGTCGAAGCGGCCGCCGAAATAGCCGCAAGCCAGCCCCCACAGCGCGCCGACCGTGGTGCCGAACAGGACCGCCCCGAGCGCCACGGTGAGCGACGTCCGGCTGCCGTAGATCACACGGCTCAGCGTATCGCGGCCGATCTGGTCCGTGCCGAACCAGTGCTTCTCACTCGGCGGCTTCTGCATCGCCCGGAAATCGGACTTGAGCGGCGGATAGGGCGCGACCACCGGCGCGGCGATCGCCGTCGCGACGATCAGGGCGGCAATCACTCCCCAGAAGGCCGAAAGCGGCGCACGCCGGAAGAAGGTCCCGAAGCCGCGCAGGACCCGGCGCAGCCGGGAGGGCGTTGCGGACACCAGATCGGTCGTGGTGATGGTCGCGGTCATTGGTACCGGATCCTTGGATCGAGCAGGGCAATGGTGACGTCGACCAGGATGTTCAGGCCGACGAACACGACGGCATAGAGGAACACGAGATTCTGCATGACGAAGACGTCCCGCTCGCTCACGGCGGTGAACATCGCCGAGCCAAGGCCGGGCGTGGCGAACGCCCGCTCCACCGGAATGGATCCCGCCAGCACCAGGCCGAGAAGCACGCCCGACAGGGTGATCACCGGCAACAGCGCGTTGGGCAACGCGTGCAGCGCGATCACCCATTTGTTGTTCAGGCCCTTGGCCCGCGCCGTCCGCACATAGTCCTCGCGGATCACTTCCAATAGGCTCGACCGCCCCATGCGGGCGATGTAGGCAGCCTGCCCCAGGCCGAGCACGATGGCCGGTCCGATGACGATCTGCAGGTTCGCCCACGGATCGGCGAAGAACGACACGCCCGCCATCGGCGCGCGATAGCCGAACCAGAAGAGCAGCCCCAGCACGATGAGCATGCTCACCCAGAAGCCCGGCACCGCAATGAACAGGATGCTGGTGAATCGCGCGACGCTGTCGGCCACACTGTTGGGCTTGAGCGCACTGATGATCGCCACGGGAATGCCGACCAGCCAGGACAGCAGGACGGAAATCGCGGCGATCTGGGCGGTGAGAGGCCCGCGCCGCAGGATCATGTCGGCGACGCTTTCGGAGCGGAAGAAGGACCGACCGAAGTCGCCGCGCAGGATGTCCTTCACCCAGGACATGTACTGGACCCACAGCGGATCGCTGAGGCCCAGCTCGGCCATGTAGTGGTCCCGCTGGGCGTCGGTCAGCTTGGTCATGCCCTCGGAGCCGAAGATCGCCACCAGCGGATCGCCCGGCAGGATTCGCATGATCACGAACACCGTGATCGATACGCCGATGATCGTAAGCGCCCCGAACACGAGGCGTCGTGCGACATAGCCATACATGCGAGCGTCGCCTCCCTGACGGCAACGGCTGCGTCCACTTCGTGGATCGCGATTTGGGGAGATTAGGCCACATCCGGTGGCCCGACGCTATGGGGCCGTGCCGGCCGCGTCGTGATCGTAGAGCCAGGCGATATTGTCGAGCGAGCGGTCGCCACCGTTGGCCATGCCGACGTCGCGGGCCTGCTGCTCCGGCCCGTCGGGCAGGTGGAACCGCACGCGGTTGACGGCGCTGGCTTCCTGCAACCGCGTCGCCCTCGGCTTGCGCGACGCCTCGTAGCGCCGCAACGCGGCTGGCACGTCGTCCTTCATCGCCGCCAACAGTGCCGCCAGCGCGGCGCCATCCTCGATCGCCTGGGCGGCGCCCTGCGCCATCATGGGCAGCATGGGATGGCAGGCATCGCCCAGCAGCGCGACCCGGCCCTGTGTCCACGCCGGCAGCGGAGCGCGATCGTGCAGGGCCCAGATGAAGGTCTCGGGAAAGGCCTGGATCAGGCTTCGCACCGTCGGATGCCAGCCTTCGTAGCGCGCCGTCACGTCGGCGACGTTGCCCTTGTCGGTCCACGACTCGCTCTGCCAGGCGCCCTGCTCGACGATGCAGACGACGTTCATCAGCCGCCGGGCCGAAACCCAATAATGAACGCAGTGTCCGCCCGGCCCCATCCAGTTATGCGAGGCGACCTCGATATCGAGATGGGCGATGCGCTCCGCCGGCACCAGGCCGCGCCAGGCGACGCAGCCGGTGAAGCGCGGCTTCTCCGGTCCGAAGGTGAGATGGCGGACCTTTGAGTGAATACCGTCGGCGCCGATCAACAGGTCGGCTTCCACGGAAGCGCCGTTCTCGAAGCGCGCGACCACTTGGTCGCCCTTCTCCTCGATCCCGACCAGCCGATGCCCGGCATGCGCCCGCTCCGGCGGCACGGCCTCGGCCAGCAGGAAGGCGAGATCGCCGCGATGGAAATGGTAGTACGGCGCGCCGAAGCGCTGCTCGACCTCGGGTCCCAGCGGGGCACGCTGCAGGGTGCGACCGTCGTCCCAGCGCTTCTGGTGGACGGCGATCGGCCGAACGCCCCACCGCTCCATCGAGTCCTTCAATCCCAGCCGATGCAGCAGCCGCGAGGCGTTGGGGCTGATCTGCAGCCCCGCGCCGATCTCACCGAAGCGCGGCGCCTGCTCGTAGACCTGCACGTCGCAGCCGGCCTTCAGCAGCGCCAGCGCGGCAGAAAGCCCGCCGATGCCGCCGCCAATGACCGCGACGCGCAAGGCGCTCACGCGCGCTTCGCCGCCGCTTCCTTCTCGGCCATCTTCTGCTTCAGCTGCTCGGGCGTGAGCCGGACGATGTGTTCGTTCTGATGGCTGAAGATGTCGTACTTCGCGACGTCGAGATCCTCGAGCACGATCTCACGGTCCAGCACCTTCTGCTTCCAGACGGCATGCTCGGCCTCAGCCGCATGGAACTCCGGCATTACTTCGCGGGCGAAGAGATCCAGCGAATCGCAGATGTCCTGGTGGATGGTCTTGCCGGCCTGGTTCAGCAGGATCACCTGGTCGACCCTGCTTGCCTGGAACTGGCGCAGCTTCTTGCGGATCGTTTCCGGCGAGCCGATCAGCCCTGATTCGAGAGCCTTCTTCTCCTCCGGCCCGCCGCGCCACGCCTGGTACTCGTCCCACAGGTTCGATGTACCCGGCGCATCGACACCTTTGCGGCCATAGTAGGAGAGCGCGAAGATGAAGAAGGTCCAGCCGGCAGCCTTGGCTTCGGCCTCCTCGTCGGTGGGCGCGCACATGAAGCCCGACACCATCGCCACGTTGGGATTGCTCGGATAGTCGGCGAGCTTCTTCGAGTTGTTCAGCAGGTTGTTGTAATACTTGTGCACCCAGGCGCGCGCGGCCTCCGGCGTCACGAAGGTGAAGCCCAGCGCGCCCATGCCCCACTCACCGGCCTTGCCGATGGTCTGGATGTTCGAGCAGGCGACCCAGAGCGGCGGATGCGGCTTCTGGAACGGCTTGGGGATCACGTTGCGCGCCGGGAAGTCGTAGTACTGGCCGTGGAACTCCCAGCTCTCTTTCGAGAACATCGGAACGATGGCCTTCACCGCCTCCTCCCAACGCTCGCGCTTGTCGCGCACGCGGATGTTGAAGGGATGCAGTTCGGCCGGCCCCGCAGCCTCGCCCATGCCCAGCTCGACCCTCCCGCCCGACAGCAGGTCGAGCGTCGAGACCTTCTCGGCGACGCGATGCGGATTGTTGGTGGTGAGTTGGATCACGCCATGGCCCAGGCGAATGCGCTTGGTGCGCTGGCTGGCGGCGCCGAGGAACACTTCCGGCGCCGAGGAATGCGAATACTCCTCGAGGAAGTGATGCTCGACCTCCCACGCATAGTCGTATCCTAGCCGGTCGGCGAGCTCGATCTGGGTCAGTGAATCCTGCAGGAGCTGGTACTCGCTCTTCTCGCCCCACGGCCGGGGAAGCTGATGCTCGTAGAAGATGCCGAACTTCATGGGGCGTTCCTTCAGGCTGCCTTGCAGAAACTTGAGATGCTCGCGACCAGCTTCGGGACCATCTGCTCGGGCACATCGTGGCCCCAGCCGGGAAAGGTCTCGATCTTCGCGCCCGGCACGAGCGCCGCGACGTCACGGCCGCACTCGACCGGCAGCAGCGGATCGTCCTCGCCATGCAGCACCAGGGTCGGCACCTTGACGGTCTTCAGGAGATCGACTCGCGGCCCGGAGGCCATGATCGCGAGATACTGGCGCGCGGCGCCCGGCGGGTAATAGCGACGGTCGACGTTGCGCTCGACCAGCGCGCGCATCGCGGCGGGGTCGGTCGGGTAGTCCGGGCCGCTGATGACGGTGCGCAGCTTGATGCCGTGCGCGACGATCTGCTCGCGCGACGGGCCCTCGGGCTGCGCCGAGAGCATCGCGACGGCCTCGGGCTTGCCCGCGGGCAGGCCATAGCGGCCGCTGGTCGACATGATCGACACGAGGGAGCGCGTGCGCGCCGGATAGGTGGCGGCGATCACCTGGGCGATCATGCCGCCCATCGAGCCGCCGACCATGTGCGCGCGGTCGATGCCCAACGCGTCGAGCAGCCCGATCGCATCGGCCGCCATGTCGGACAGCAGATAGGGCGCATCGACCTTCTGGCCCTTCATCAGCTTGGCGAAAGCGTCCATCAGGTTGGGCAGGCCGGCCTTGTCGAAGTCGGTCGACAGGCCGACATCGCGGTTGTCGTAGCGCACGACGAAAAAGCCCTGTTTGGCCAACCCTTCGCACAGCGATTCCGGCCAGAGCGTCAGCTGGGCGCCCAGGCCCATGATCAGCAGGAGGGCGGGGTCTTCCTTCTTGCCGAAGGTCTCGTATTCGATCTCGATGCCATTGGCCTTCGTGCGCGCCACGCTTCCTCCCGGGTTGCCCCGTCAGTATCGCCCGCGCCTGGCCGCCCACCAATAGGCCAGCGGCCGCCGCAGAGGCCCCATCGGCTTGCCGAGCGAAAGAGCCGGCAGCAGGATCGGCAGCGCGGCGGAGTCGATCTTGCGCCGCAGCGCCCGCGCATCTCCCACGAGCTGGTCGCGCTCGGCCCCCTCGCCCATCAGCCAAGCCGCGCCGACCGCATGGGCTGCCTGCCGCGAGTCGGGATCCTCGACACCCAGCACGCCGAGTTCGAGGTCGGCCAACGCGTGACCTGCGCGCATGACGTCGAGCGGCCCCTCGATCTCCTCCTCGCGCGCGTCGATCAGCGCGACCAGGCTTTCGAGCGTCAACCCGTGCCGGCGGACGGTTTCGCTGAGGGCTTCGACGATGGGCTGCGCCCGCGGCTTCCCCGCTCCCGTGGCCTCGGCCATCGCCTCACGCCACCATTCGAGGCGGATGCGGGCCAGCATCGGCTCCTTGGTCACGCTCCGCGTGCGCGCCAGCTCATGGTCGAAGGCCAGCAGCGCCAACAGCCCGCTGCGCTGCGGCTCCGGCGCGAACAGGGCGCCGAGGAAGCGCTCGCGATCCGCGTCCCGCACCAGGTCGAGGACGTAGCGATGCGAGGCTTCGGAGGCGCGGTAGCGGGTCGGGTGGGGCTCGGGCATCGGGTGATTAAACGCTGGGGTGCGACCGTTGAACGCAGGCCGGGTTGAGTTTACAATATGACCATCGGGGATTCATCAATCCCCTCAATAAGATAGAAGGGGATGTTCAACATGGGTGCCTTGTTTACCTCTCTTGGGCGCACCGTTTCCGCAGGCATCGTGCTCCTGATTGTGATCGTCGTCGGCGCCGGCGCCATCAGCGGACAATCGATCAAGATCGACCATGCCTATGCGACGGTCATCATGCGGTGGCTGCACGTGGTTTGCGGCGTCATGTGGATCGGACTGCTCTGGTACCTGAACTTCGTGCAGGTGCCCACCATGCCGAAGATCCAGCCGGCCGAAAGCCGGACGGCCATCACCAAGTTCATCGCTCCGACCGTGCTGTGGTGGTTCCGCTACGCCGCCCTCGCCACCGTCATCACCGGCCTGCTGCTGGCCGCGATGAACAAGTACATCATCGAAGCGCTCACCCTGCGCCCAGGCTTCGTGATGATCGGCATCGGCATGTGGATGGCCATGGTCATGGCCTTCAACGTCTGGTTCATCATCTGGCCTAACCAGCAGAAGATCCTGGGCCTCGTCGAAGCCACGGCCGAAGAGAAGGCCGCCGCCGCGCCGCGGGCGCTCTATGCCAGCCGCTTCAACACCATGTTCTCGATCGGCATGCTCTACTGCATGGTGGCGCAACAGAACGCGCCGATCTGAATGGGCCGAGCGAAGCTCGGCCCGGAAAGCGGCAGGACATTGCCTTGGGCAATGTCCGGGAGCGTCGAAGGAAGAACGACCACGGGAAGCCTCATGACCCCTCCGTCTACGTAAGACGTCGACACCTCCCCATCGGAATGGGGAGGCCAAAGGCTAGAGTGGAATGAGGGCCGCCGCCACCCGCCGGCTCTCGGCCAGCAGCACGTTGTAGATGCGGCAGGCCGAGCCCGTATCGACCACCTCGAGGCCCAGACCGGCCGCCTTCAGCGCCGCCCGCAGGTCGGGCGGCACGAACACGGCGCGCGCGCCGCAGCCCAGCACCAGGATCTCCGTAGGAACAGCCGCCTCGCGCAGCGGCGCCAGGCTTTCGAGAGAGAGATCCTCGGCGCGCGAGACGGCCCAAGGGTGTGTGACCGCCGGCGTCACCAGCACCGGCGACTGCCACTCGCGATCGCTGATCATGAAGCGGCCGGGACCGTAGCTGCGGATGTACTGGACCTGCTTCGGGTCCGGCGTCGGCAGGCTCTTGTCGGCGGGTCCCGGGAGCGGCGGCTTCACGCCCCGGCCTGCTCCGTCTTGTCGCCGCCCTTGTCGGCCTTGTCCTCGGCCGGGCGCAGTTGGTCGGCGCGCAGGCCGAGCCAGACGAGGCCGGCGCAGGCGACCCAGACCGACGAGTAGGTGCCGACGATGACGCCCCACAGCATGGCGACCGAGAAGCTGTGCAGCACCGGACCGCCGAACAGCACCAGGGCGAGGACCGCGACGAACACCGTGGCCGAGGTCATCAAGGTGCGCGACAGCGTCTCGTTGATGCTGTGGTTCAGCAGGTCGAGCAGCGGCATCTTCTTGTAGCGGCGCATGTTCTCGCGCACGCGGTCGAAGATCACGACGGTATCGTTGATCGAGTAGCCGGCGATCGTCAGCACCGCAGCGAGCGCCGTCAGGCTGAAGTCGAGCTGGAACAGCACGAAGATGCCGATCGTCGAGATCACGTCGTGCAGCATGGCGATCAGCGCGCCGATCGCGAACTGCCACTCGAAACGCACCCAGACATAGATGGCGATCGCGACCATGGTGGCGATCACCGCCCAGATGCCGCTGCGCATCAGCTCGTCACCGATCTTGGGACCGACCGATTCGGTGCCGCGCAGCTCGTAGTTGCTGCCGATCGAGTCCTCGACCAGCTTGATCGCGACCTGCTGGCACCATTCGGCGCGCTGCTCGACCGACATGTCGATCTTGGCGGTGTTGGTCTGGGCGCGCGGCAGCTGCCGCTCCTGCAGCGTGAGGCCGGCGCGGCTCACCGCATCGCGCCAGTTGGCAGCATCGAGCGCGGTCGGCGAGGTGAATTCGACGTCGCCGGTCCCGGCGGCGCCGGGCTTCACCTGCCAGCCCTGGCCGGCGCGCTGCAGCATCACGCGCTGGGCGCCGGCGACGCACTGGTTGTCGCCTTCCTGGCGCTGGACGCGGATCAGGACGGTGCTGGGATCGCCGAATTCCTGCAGCGACACCTCGCCGACACCCAGGGCGCCGACGGTGTTACGCAGCTGGTCGAGCTCGGCCTTGCCGTCCTTGGCCTTGGCCTGGATGGCGATGCCACCCTTGAAGTCGATGCCGAAGTTGAGGCCGACCACGAGGACGCCGACGATCGATACGACGTTGATCAGGGTCGAGAGAATCAGCGCCAGTCGGCGCTGACGAAGAAAGTCGAACTTCTTCTTGAAGGCGAAAAGGCGGACGGGCTTCCACATGGCTGCGCCTCAGATCACGAGTTCGGAGGGGCGGCGCCAGCGCACCCAGACCGCCAGCAGCATGCGCGTGAAGATCGTCGAGCTGAACATGGAGGTGATGATGCCGAGCGTCAGGGTCGTCGCGAAGCCGCGGATCGGCCCCGAGCCGAAGCCGAACAGCAGGACGCCGGCAATGAGTGTCGTGAGGTTGGCGTCGATGATCGCCGACATGGCCTTCTCGTAGCCCGTGGCGAGCGCGCTGAACGGCGACCGGCCCAGGGCTTTCTCTTCGCGCACGCGCTCGTAGATCAGCACGTTGGCATCGACTGCCAGGCCCGCCGTCAAAACGAGGCCCGCGATGCCGGGCAGGGTCAGCGAGGCGCCGAGGATCGACATGCCGGCGAACACCATCAGCAGGTTCACCAGCATGGCGAGATTGGCGAAGCCGCCAAACACCGGGCCGTAGGCCACGAACATGAAGATCGCCACCAGCACCGTGCCGACCAGCGCCGCGACCGTGCCGGCCTGGATGGCATCCGCGCCCAGGTCGGCGCCGACGGTGCTTTCCTGGATGATGCTGAGCGTCGCGGGCAGCGCGCCGGAGCGCAGCAGCAGCGACTGTTCCTGCGTCTGCTGGGTCGTGAAGCTGCCGGTGATGATGCCGCTGCCGCCGCAGATCGCGCTCTGCACCACAGGCGCGCTGATGATCTCGCCGTCGAGCTGGATGGCCAGCCGCTTGCCGATGTTGGCGCGGGTGGCGGCGCAGAAGGCGCGGCCGCCGGCCGAGTTGAAGGTGAAGCTGATGATGGGCCGGCCGCCCTGCTGCTGCTCGAAGGTGGCCTTCGAATCGTCGAGGTCCTCGCCGCCGACCACGACGCGCTTCAGCACCGGCAGGCACTGCGGCTGGTAGCGGCGGCAGATCTGCTCCGGTGACAGGCGCGGATTGGCGGCCTGGATGTCTTCCCACGCCTTCGGGTTGGTGCGGCGCAACTCCTGCATGCCCTCGCGCGTCGGCACCAGGAAGGTCGTCGGCGGCACGGTCTGGGGGATGTTCTGGCCGGCCGCGGCCACGTCCTCGTTCACCAGATGGAAGGTCAGCTTGGCGGTCTGGTTGATCTTGCGCTTGAGGTCGGTCGTGTCCTTGATGCCCGGGACCTGCAGCAGGATGCGCTCGTCGCCCTGGCGCGTGATGGTGGGCTCGAGGGTGCCGGTCTCGTCGACGCGGCGACGAAGGATCTCGATCGACTGGTCGATCACTTCCTTCTTCTTCTTGGCCATCTCCTGGTCGGAATAGGCGATGCGGATCGTGTCGCCGCTGCCGGAGAGGGTGAGCGTGGGATCGACCGCACGGATCGCCTCGATGGCCTTGGCGCGGTTGGCCTCGTCGCGCAGGCTGACGACCAGCGCACGGCCGCCCTCGACGGTGACGTCCTTGAACGGCACCTGCTGCTTGCGCAGCTCGCCGCGGACCGAATCGGACAGGTTGGAGAGACGCTCGTTGATCACCGAGCGCAGGTCGGCTTCCAGCAGGAAGTGGGCGCCGCCGCGCAGGTCGAGGCCGAGATTGATGCGGCTGTTCGCATACCAGTGCGGCATGTGATCGAGCACGCTGGACGGCAGCAGGTTCGGCAGCGCGAACAGCGCCGACAGCAGCGTGATGCCGGCAATGACGATCGTCTGCCAGCGCGGAAGGTTGAGCATTCCGACCTAGATCCTCTCCGCCTCGTTACTTCTTGCCGCCACCGAACAGGCTGCCCAGCAGGCTCTTGCGCTCCGGCGCGGGGGCCGGCGGCGGCAGCATGGGCTTGTCGTCTTCTTCGTTCGTGTCCTTCGGACCGCGCACCGATTCGCCGCGCGTCAGGATGTCCGTGATGGTCTGCTTGATGATGCGAACCCGCACGCCCTCGGCAAGTTCCACCTGGACCTCGTTGTCGGAGATCACCTTGGTGACCAGGCCGATGATGCCGCCGCCCGTGACGACGCGGTCGCCGCGCTTCACGCCAGCCAGCATCTCGCGCTGGGCGCGCACCTTGGCTTGCTGCGGGCGGATCAGCAGGAAGTAGAAGACGACGAAGATGAGGATCAGCGGGAAGAGCTGGACGAGGAAATCCCCGCCGCCACCGCCTGCACCCTGCGCCCACGCCTGCGAAATAAACATCTTCTGCTCCCGAATCTTCCGGCCGTCGAAAAAGCGCGCGGACTATAGCGGTCCCGCCCCGCTTTGCAATGTAAGCGGGGGGCGATATGGTCGCCCCCCTTTTCAGCGGCCGGCGACGATGGATCAAGACCTTAAAGCCACTATTTCACGCATTGCGGCAGCCCTCGACCGTCTGGCGCCCCCTCTTCCTCCCGGCGCCGACATCAACGGAGCCGAGGCCTATGTCTGGCACGCGGCCGGCCACCGGCTCGAAGCGGTGCCCAAGGTCAACCGCGTGAACCTCGATCTCCTGGTCGGAATCGACCGCCAGAAGGAGACGCTGGTCGAGAACACCCGTCGCTTCGCCAAGGGTCTGCCGGCCAACAATGCGCTGCTCTGGGGCTCGCGCGGCGCGGGCAAGAGCTCGATCGTCAAGGCGGTGCACGCCCATGTGAATCGCGAGATGGGCGGACCGCCGGGCCCGCTGGCGCTGATCGAGATCCATCGCGAGGACATCCCGTCCCTGCCCGCGCTGCTCACCATGATCCGCGACTCGTCCCGCCGCTTCATCGTGTTCTGCGACGACCTTTCGTTCGACGGCCAGGACGCCGCCTACAAGTCGTTGAAGGCCGTGCTCGACGGCGGCATCGAGGGCCGGCCCGAGAACGTCGTCTTCTATGCCACGTCGAACCGCCGCCACCTGATGCCGCGCGACATGATCGAGAACGAGCGCTCGACGGCGATCAATCCGTCGGAAGCCGTCGAAGAGAAGGTCTCGCTGTCGGACCGCTTCGGCCTTTGGCTCGGCTTCCACAATGCCGACCAGGACACGTTCTTCTCGATGATCGAAGGCTATTGCGAGTTCTACGGGCTCGACGTGCCGAAGGACGAGCTGCGCAAGCAGGCGGTCGAATGGTCGATCACCCGCGGCTCGCGCTCGGGCCGCGTCGCCTGGCAGTTCATCCAGGAAATCGCCGGCCGGCTCGGCAAGAAACTGGGGTAACGAAGGAGCAATTGGGATGAGCGATCCCGAAGAGGTGATGTTCTCGCCCGCAGTGAAGGCGGAGCAGACGCGTCTCGGATCGCGCGCCCAGTTCGAGGGCCGGACCTGGAACACGGAGATCAACGACGATCTCCGCCAGTTCCTCGGTGTCATCGACACCTTCTTCCTCGCGACGGCCAGCGCCGACGGCCGACCTTATATACAGCATCGCGGCGGCCCTCCCGGCTTCCTGAAGCCGATCGGCACCCACACGCTGGCCTTTGCCGACTTCGCGGGCAATCATCAGTACATCACGCTCGGCCATCTGCGCGAAAACGACCGCGCCCACATCTTCATCCTGCACTTCGCCACGCAGCAGCGCCTGAAGCTGTGGGGCCGCGCCCGCATCGTCGAGGGCGATCTCGAATTGATGGAGCGCCTCGTCGATCCCCGCTACCGCGCCCGGCCGCAGCGCGCGATCGCCTTCACGATCGAGGCCTGGGACATCAACTGCCGCCAGCACATCGTGCCGCGCTACAGCGAGGCTGAAATCGCCCCGGCCGTCGACCAGCTCGCGCGGCGGATCAAGGAACTTGAAGAGGAAGTGGCGCGGCTGAAAGGGCAATAGCGGCGCCGCCGAAGCCGGATCAGCACGCCAACGACGGTATTATGATACCTGCCTCGCGCAAAACGCGTTTTTCCGTTTCAATAGTTTCGTTTATTTCGATTGTTTCGTTTATCCGCCCGGATTCCGAGATTTTTCAATGACTTGCCGGGCCGCAGTCGCGTGCACGCTTGGCGTATATCCAATGCGCAGTATATCAACAATGGGGCGCGGCGTCAGCACCGTGACCTCGCTCTCCGCCGCCAGTGCGACCGCCGGCCCGTAGCCTTCGAGCGACCACGGCCTCGCCGTCCCCTGCCATTTCAGGAGCGTCCCCTCGCCGGCAACGACCATGGCGCCGTCGGGAAGATCGCCGAATCGGGCCTGGTAGGTGACCTTGCCGCGCCGCCGGTCCACCCGCGCGACATGCAGGGACCGGTCGAGATCGGCCGCGCGAACCGACCGCGGATCGAGGCCCGAAACCACGGCCCAGCAGGAGGCGAAGCGGCGCCAGGCGTCGCGCTGACACTCGGCACAGGGGCGATGGCCGGCGGCCAGAGCCGTGGCCTCGTCGAGGAAGAACAGCTCGGTATAGTAGCCGGGCCGCATCAGCTCGCGCCGCCGCCCGCCGAACGACAGCAGGCAGATCACCCACGACCGCGTCGTCCACCGGCGACCACCAAGGGTTTGAGCGCCATCGTGAAGACAGCCGCGATTTCCCATCAGCGTGCCGCGCGCCGACGAGAAGACGATGTCACCGTTCGGTGTTGCCCGGTTCTGCAGGGACATGACGTGTAACCTTCTCCCGCAGTCATCGGCCTCTGTCTCAAGCCTCAAGGAATTCGTTGAGGCGCTTGGCAATCAGCGCGCGGCGCCTCGGCAGGATGCGCTCGGCGCGCAGGACTTGAAAGCGGACAGAACTCGCAACATATATAGTTACATGAAAAGAGACAGCCGACTTTCGGGCGTGCTGCACGTCCTCCTTCACATGGCGGAGCATCCCCATCCGATGACGTCGGAGATGCTGGCGCGCGCCATGGGCACCAATCCGGTTGTGATCCGCCGGCTAATGGCGGGCCTGCGCGAGCGCGGGTTCGTTCGGTCGGAGAAGGGTCATGGCGGCGGCTGGACGATCGCCTGCGATCTGGCTGCGGTCAGCCTGCGCGATGTGTATGAGGCGCTCGGCCGGCCCAGCCTGCTGGCCATGGGCAACCGCACCGAGGCGTCCGGCTGCCTCGTCGAGCAGGCGGTGAACGCCGCCCTCGGCGACGCCTTCGACGAGGCCGAGTCGCTGCTCCTGCGCCGCTTCGGCACCCTCACCCTCGCGACGTTGAGCGCCGACTTCCACAAACGCCTCGCGCGCCGCGGCGGCTCGACCGATCTGGAGAAGAACCATGCAGCATGACGCCGGCACCTCGTTCCACCGCGCGCTCGTGTTCGGCGGATGAACGCGGCGCAGCCTTTCGACGCGCCGGACCTGATCGCCGACTATGTCGCAGCCACGCCGCGCAAGGTGCCGGGCTACGCCGACCTGCAGCGCATGGCGATGCTGCTGCTGGCGGAGCATGCGCCCGCGGCGGCGGACATCCTCGTCGTCGGCGCCGGCGGCGGGCTCGAACTGAAAGCCTTCGCCGAGTCGCAGCCGGACTGGAACTTCGTTGGCGTCGATCCCTCGGCCGGCATGCTCGACCTGGCGCGCCGCGTACTGGGACCGCTGGGCGCGCGCGTCGATCTGCGGCAGGGCTTCGTCGACAGCGCACCGCCAGGGCCGTTCGACGGCGCGACCTGTCTGCTCACCCTGCACTTCCTGCAACGAGAGAATCGGCTGCACACGCTGCGGGAAATCCGCCGGCGTCTGAAGCCGGGCGCGCCGCTCGTCGTCGCCCATCACAGTGTCCCGAACGGCGACGAGGCAACCGCGTGGCTGGAGCGGTCGGCGGCCTTCGCGGGCGGACCGGGAGCGGACTTTGCCAAGGCAGGCATTTCGGCCGCGAAGATGGCGCAGCACCTGCCGCTCTTGTCCACCGACGAAGAGGCGGCGGTCCAGCGCGAAGCGGGTTTCTCTGACGTGGCTCTCTTCTACGCCGGCTTCTCGTTCAGAGGCTGGGTCTCGCACGCTTGATCACGGCACTCAGCCGATGATCGGAAAGGTGACCAACGTCGACGTGCCCTTCTTAGGGCTCTCGATTTGCAGCTGGCCTCCGATCTGCAGAAGCGCCGCTTCGTGCCCATTTCTTGCGGGCGCAGATCGCGCTGCGACCCGCCACTAGGCACGGTCCTTGCTTCCCTCGGTTTCGATCAGGGGGAATTGCCTATGAACAAGTCAAAGATCGCCGTCCTCAACCGCCGCACCGTCCTCGCGGCCGCGGGCGCGGCAACAGCTGCCCTTGCCGCGCCGCGCATCCTGCGCGCCCAGGGGAAGGAACTCGTGGTCGGCGGCGCCGCGAGCCACAAGAACTTCGTCGAGACCATCATCGCGCCGGTCGTCGAGAAGAAGTTCTCCTGCAAGGTCGTGTTCGAGGGCTCGCGCTCGCTGGTCAACCTCGAGAAGATGCAGAAGAACAAGGACAAGCAGTACCTGTCGGTCGTCATGATGGACGATCCGGTCATGATCCCGGCCGTCGCCGAGGGCCTGCTCGATCCGCTCACGCCTGCCAAGGTGCCGAACCTCGCGGCGCTGAAGCCGGGCACGATCCACATGGACGGGATGTGGTGCAACTACCTCCAGCCCTGGCTGGGCATCGCCTACAATCCGAAGGCCATGAAGACGGCGCCGACCTCGTGGGCCGATGCCTACGATCCCAAGTACAAGGGGCGCGTCATCCTGCCGTCGCTGCAGAACACGGAAGGCCTCGCCAACCTGTTCATGGCGGCCTTCCTCGCGACCGGAAAGCCGATGCCCGAGGCACAGAAGGAGATCGATGCCGGCTTCAAGAAGCTGGTGACCATCAAGCCCAACCTGCTGACCGCCTACACGCAGATGCCGCAGGCCTACAATCTGCTGGAGCAGGGCGAAGGCTTCATGATCTCGAGCGCGATCTCGCAGGTGGCGCTGGAGCGCAAGGCCGCCGGCGCGCCAGTCGAGATCGCCGTGCCGAAGGAAGGCATCTTCGCCATGCCGTCGGGCGTCGCGCTGGTGAAGGGCGGACCGCAGCCGGAACTGGCCGCGGGCTACATCAACGAGATGATCGGACCGGAGGTGCAGGCCAAGCTGTCGGTCGCCACCTACTCGCTGCCGACCAACAAGGACACGCCGGTTCCCCCCGGCGCGCCGACCAACGCGACCATCTTCGGCATCGACTGGAAGTTCGTTGCCGACAATCGCGCCGACTGGGTGAAGCGCTGGGACCGCGACATGTCGATGTAGTCGAGGGGCCACGTGATGACCTCCGACTCATTCCTCGACGTCGCCGGCGCTGAAAAATCCTTCGGTGGCGTCACCGTGTTGGGCGGCGTCGACCTGCAAGTCGCCGCTGGCGAGTTCATCTCGCTGCTGGGACCATCGGGCTGCGGCAAGACCACCTTGCTGCGCATCGTCGCCGGCCTGCTGGCCGCCGACCGCGGCGCCATCCGGCTCGACGGCGAGGAGATCGGCGCGCGGCCGCCGCACCGTCGCGACGTCGGCGTCGTCTTCCAGAACTACGCCCTGTTTCCTCATCTGACAGTCGCCGAGAACATTGCCTTCGGCCTCAAGGCGCGGAAGCATCCAGCCGGCGAGATCGGCCCGACGGTGCGGCGCTTCCTGTCGCTGGTCCATCTCACCGACTTCGCAGACCGCTCGGTTCGCGCTCTGTCGGGCGGCCAGCAGCAGCGCGTGGCCGTCGCGCGGGCGCTTGCGGTGAAGCCCAAGCTGCTCCTCCTCGACGAGCCCTTCTCCGCGCTCGATCGCAAGCTGCGCGAGAACATGCAGATCGAGCTGCGCCGCCTGCTGCGCGAACTCAGCATCACCGCCGTCTTCGTCACGCACGACCAGGACGAGGCGCTCACCATGTCCGACCGCATCGCGGTGATGAACAAGGGCGCAATCGAGCAGCTGGCAGTGCCGGCCGCGATCTACCGCTCGCCCGCGACGGCATTCGTGCTGGAGTTCGTCGGCCTCTCCTCGCGCCTGTCCGGCACGGTCGTGGGCCAGGATTACGATCACGTCATCGTCGATACCGCATACGGCCCGCTGCGAGCGCCCGGCAGCTTCGTGGTCGGCGCCTCCGTCGTGCTGGCCGTGCGGCCCGAGCGCATCAAGGTCAACACGGGCGGCGACTACGCGCTGGTCGCCCGCCTGCGCGATGCCGTCTTCCAGGGATCGAAGGTCCAGCTCCATTTCGAGGCGAAGGACGGCGACCATCTCATGGTCGAGACGGCCGACCTCAGCGATGGACTCCCGCCGCCCGGCACCGAGATGCGGCTGGGCTGGGCCGTTTCCGACACGCTGATCTACCCGGCGCCATGACCACGAAGAGCGCGCCCTCGCCGTGGCGGGATCCCGTCGCCCTGCTGGCGGCGCCGGCGGTCATTTATCTGTTGGTCGTCTACGCATTCCCGCTGCTCTGGCTCTTCATGAAGAGCCTGACCGGACCGGGCGGGCTGACGATCCAGCCTTACATTTCCTTCCTGAGCGATCCCTTCAACTGGCGGGTCGTCGGCAACACGCTGCGCGTCGCCGCCTGGGTCACGCTCGTCTGCTTCGTGATCGGCTATCCTGCCGCCTTCGCGTTGGCGCGGGCCGGCGCCGTCCTGCAGATCGTGATGCTGGTCTCGATCATCCTGCCGCTCTCGGTCGGGGCCGTGGTCAAGGCCTTCGCCTGGCAGATCGTGCTGCGCCGCGACGGCATCGTCTCGCAGACCCTGGTCGGGCTCGGCATCTGGGACGAACCGCAGCGGCTGCTGTTCACCGAGACCGGGCTGGTGCTGGGCGCCGCCAACATCTTCCTGCCCTTCATGATCCTGCCGATTTACTCGGTGGTGAAGCTGATCGATCCGCGGCTCAGCGAGGCCGGCGCGACCCTGGGCGCCACGCCGCTCTACCGCTTCACGCACGTCACCCTGCCGCTCACCCTGCCGGGCATCGTCTCGGGCGTCGCCTTCGTCTTCTCGATGAGCGTGTCGATGTTCGTCATCCCCTCGCTGCTGATCGGCGACCGTTTCCAGACCCTGGCGACACTGACGGGCCGCTCCTTCCTGCTGATGCGCAACGAACAGCTCGGCTCGACCACCGCCGTCGTCCTGCTGGTGCTGGCCGTCTCCATCGTCGTGGGTTCGACCTGGCTGGCGCGCCGCATCGGAGGCAGCCAGTCATGACCGCCCTAGAACGCGTCTCGCAGTATGTCGTCTGGGCCATCGCGGGTTTCACCGTCATCTTCCTGATGACGCCGCTGATCGTCACCATCGCCGTGTCGTTCGGCTCGTCGACGGTGTTCACCCTGCCGCCGCCCGACTGGTCGCTGCGCTGGTACGAGCGTCTCGCCGGCATGCGCGGACTTGTACCGGCCCTCCTCGTCTCGCTGCAGATCGCCGCCGTCTCCACCGCCGTCGCCATGATCCTCGGCACCCTGTGCGCCATCGCCCTGGTGCGCGGGCGCTTTCCCGGCCGCGAGACGATCTCGACGTTCCTCGTCTCGCCGCTGATGCTGCCGGGCCTCGTGATCGGCATCGCCATGCTGCAGGGCTTCAAGGCGATGGGCCTGCGCGACGTCTATGCCAGCCTGCTGGTCGCGCACGTGGTCATCACCTTGCCCTACATCGTGCGAACCGTCGTGGGCGCCCTCTCGCTGTTCGACTTCTCGCTGATCGATGCGGCCCGCACGCTGGGCTGCTCCTATCCGGCTGCGCTCACGCGCGTGCTGGTGCCGGCGCTTGCGCCGGCCTTCCTGACCTCGGGCATGTTCGCGTTCCTCGCCTCGATGGACAACTACCCGATCTCGATGTTCTTCACGGATGCCTGGACCAAGACGCTGCCCATCCAGATGCTGCAATATGTCGAGGAGCGGCCCGATCCGACCATTGCCGCGATTTCGGCCGGCCTGGTGCTGTTGGCCATCGTGGCTCTCGTGATCGGCGACCGTCTCGTGGGCTTGCGCAAGCTCGCCGACTTCTAAGAATAGCCCCTATGAAAATCCTCGTTGCGAATCCCAACACGTCGACTGGCGTGACCGACCGTCTGGTCGCGGCCGGCAAGCTCGTTGCCAGCCCCGGCACCGAACTGCAGCCCATGACCGCGCCGCGCGGCGTGCCCTACATCGCCACGCGCGCCGAGGCCGCGATCGGCAGCGCCATGATGCTCGAGATGCTGGCCGAGCGGCGCGGCACCTTCGATGCGGCCATCGTGGCGGCCTTCGGCGATCCCGGCCTCGGCGGCGCGCGCGAACTGTTCGACTTCCCGGTCGTCGGCATGGCGGAAGCCGCGATGCTGGTGGCCTGCACGCTGGGCCGCAAGTTCGCGATCGTGAGCTTCGCCAAGGCGCTCGAACCCTGGTTCGCCGAGATCGTCGACTGGCACGGCATGTCCGGCCGCTGCGCCGCCATCCGCACGCCCGACGAGGGCTTCCGCTCGATCGACGACGTGCAGCACGAGAAGGAACAGGTGCTGATCGACCTCGCCCTCGGCACGGTGAAGAACGACGGCGCCGATGTCGTCATCCTGGCCGGCGCGCCGCTGGCGGGCCTCGCCAACACGATCCGCGACCGCGTGCCGGTGCCGCTGGTCGACGGCATCCAGGCCGCGGTGACGATGGCCGAGGGGCTGGTGCGCCTCAATCCGCGCAAGGCGACGCAGGGGACCTATCGTCGTCCCGCCGCCAAGGACTCCAAGGGCCTGGCAGGCCCGCTGGCCGACATCATCGGCCACAAGGAAGCGTGACACCGATGCGCGACCTCAAGGGCTATGGCCGCACGCCGCCCAACCCGCAGTGGCCGGATGGCGCTCGCGTGGCCGTCTCCTTCGTGATCAATTTCGAGGAAGGCGCGGAGATGTCGTTGTCGGCGGGCGATGCTCACAACGAGAAGGTCTACGAGGTCACCGACGAGGTCGTGGGCGTGCCCGACCGGTGCATGGAATCGCATTTTGAGTACGGCACCAAGGCCGCCTGGTGGCGCATCGCCGATTCGCTGGAGCGGCTGGGCGTACCGGCCACCGTCAGCACCTGCGGGCTGGCCGCCGAACTTTCGCCCTGGCTGATCAAGGATGCGGTGGCGCGCGGCCACGAGATTTCCTGCCATGGCTGGCGCTGGGAAAAGCATGCGCACATGGAAGAGGCGAAGGAGCGCGAGATCATCGCCCGCACCGTCAAGGCGCTGACCGGGATCGCCGGCACGCGTCCCGTGGGCTGGCATACGCGCTCGACGCCGTCGCCCAACACGCGCCGCCTGCTCGTCGAGGAAGGCGGCTTCCTCTACGACAGCGACGACTATTCGGACGACCTGCCCTTCCATGTCGAGGTCGCGGGCAAGCGGCACCTGGTGCTGCCCTACAGCTTCGACACCAACGACATGCACTATCATCAGGGCTTCCATCGCTTCGTGTCGGCGCGCGACTTCGCCGACTATACGAGCGACGCCTTCGACACGCTGTGGGCCGAGGGTGAGAAGTCACCCAAGATGATGTCGATCGGCCTGCACCTGCGCATGATCGGCCGCCCCGGCCGCATCGCCGCACTCGACCGCATCGTGGCGCACATGAAGCAGAAGGGCGGCGCCTGGTTCGCCACGCGACGCCAGATCGCCGAGCACTGGCAGGCGCGTTTCTAGGGTCTTTCCGGACGAGATAGAATCATCACCACCAACCTCATGCTGAGGAGCGCTCCCCCTCGAATACCTCGGGGTAAACTCCGGAGCGCGTCTCGAAGCATGGGCACGAGCACCACGTGTGTTGCCCCCCTCTTCGAGACGGCCGCGATGCGGCCTCCTCAGGGTGAGGTGGATTGGTCAATCTGAGTCGGAACGACTCTAGAACGTCGAGCAGCTCAACTGCGTGCCGATATAGCGGCAGTTGGTCATGCGCGGCTGGCTGAGCCCGTTGACCATCTGCTGCTGCATGAAGATCGCCTGCTGGTTCTGCGTCCAGGCGGCCAGCGAAACGGCGGCCTGCTCCCGGCGCGCCAGTTGCGCCGTGTCGGACCGGTCGAGACCGAGCCCGATGACGACGGCCGCCGAGGCCTGCTGCGCGGCGCTGTCCGTTTCGGCGGCGTAGCCGTCGCGGGCGAACTCGCCCCATGTCAGCCGGCCCTCGACCAGGCCGACAAGAACGGCATCCTGCCGGGCATAACCCTCGGCCATCGCTCCGACCAGGAGCGGATCCTGCCGCCCCGCCGTCTGCAGCGTGATCTGCCGACAGGTCGTCAGGTCGCGATGATAGACATGGAGGTTGGCGATCTCGGCAGGCGTCGCTTTCGAAGCATTCGTCTGCTGAGCCGCAGTGGGCTGGCCCGTCACGAGACGCCCGTCCAGCGCCCCGGCGGAAGCGCTGTGTGAAACCTTGTTGAAACAGGCCTCCGAGACTTTCCTGTCATCGGCGCCCGCGACCTTGGTGAGACCCGTTTCCGCGCTGGCGCCGGTCGCACAAACAGCCGTCGTGGCGGCGACAATCATCGCGAGCAGAGTCTTCGTCTCAGGCATCATTCCTCTGACCGTCCTATCGCCGCAGCGCGGCACGAGCCGCGCCTCTCTAGGCGGAACAGTCGCAAGAAGCACGCCGTTTCCGCAGCAATCGTGCGGGTCCGAACGACGCAGGGGCGAAGCCTAAGCCTTCACCTTCGGCCGCACGATCTTGATCGTCGAGGTTGAATGAACGATCAGCCGGCCCTTCTCGTCCTTGAGCTCGCCATCGAGGAAGCCGACCGAGCCGCCCCAGCGCATCACGCGGCCCTCGGCATAGACGATCCCCGGGCCCATCGCCTCGAAGAAGCTGATCTTCAGCTCTAGGGTCGGCACGGCAACGCCGAGCTTGCCCTTGACGATGGCGGCATTGGCCATGGCCGTGTCGACCATGCCGGTGAGGAAGCCACCCTGGCAGATGCGGCCCTGCGAATGGCAGAACGCCGGCACGACCTCGAAGCGGAACCGCGCATAGCCGCGCGTCGAGTCGATATCGAGCAGTTCGCCGTTCAGCGTCTTCAACGCTTCGGGCGGGTTGGCACGCAGGATCTCGAGCATCTCCGAATCGTGCACGAAATCCTTGGCGGCGTTCTGGAAGTCTGGATGGGCTGAGCTCATGGCGGGCGGACTATAGCGAACGCGCCGACGCCCGCACCTTCCCCAGGAGCCCGATCAGCGTCCGCGTTTCGGCCGTCGAAAGGCCCGAGGCGATTCGTTTCTCATGCGCGCGCACCAGCTTGCCGAACCGGGCCAGCGCCTTCTCGCCGGCCGGCGTCAGCGCCAGCGCATGGGTGCGCCTGTCGGTCGGCGACGACCGCCGCACCAGAAGATCCCGCGTCTGCAACCGGTCGAGGATCGGCACCAGCGTCGAGCGATCGATGCCCAGCGCCCGCGCCAGCGCCATCTGGCTCAGTCCCTCGTTACGATCGACCAGCACCAGCAGGCCGAACTCGCCCGGAGTCAGCGCCTCGCCTGCCTTTGCGAACGTCTCGGCGAAATCGGCGAAGACCGCAGACTGGGTGCGACTCAGCGCATAGCCCATCAGCGACGGCAGCAGACCGCGGTCGAGCACTTTGGAGCGGGGCTTGGCGGGTGGACGGCCCATCACCCAGGTGGTAGACGGAGATTGTTTGGGGAGCAAACAAATTCGCCGCCGCACGAGATGAGCTTCAAGGTTCGCATTGCCTCCGCCGACCGCACGATCGACGTGCCGACCGGCGCCACCATCCTGGAGGCCGCGCTCGACGCCGGCATCTCCTATCCGTTCGGCTGCCAGTCGGGGAACTGCGGCGCCTGCAAGTCGCATCTCGTGAAGGGCGAGGTGACGATGGAAGGCTATTCCGAGTTCGCGCTCTCCGACGAGGAGAAGGAACGCGGCCTGATCCTCGCCTGCCGCGCCGTGCCCCGGGACGAGAGCGAAGTCGCCTGGTTGGAGGAAGACGACCTGATCGTCCATCCGCGCCGGCTCCTCGCCTGCAAGGTCGTGTCGCTCGACGACGCCACGCACGACATCAAGCGCATCCGGCTCGAGATCGTCTCGGGCGGTCCCTTCGATTTCTCGGCCGGCCAGTTCGCCTCCGTCACCTTCGAGGGCTGCCCGCCGCGCGATTATTCCATGGCCAATGTGCCGGGCGATCCGATCCTCGAATTCCATGTCCGCCGCACCGCCGGAGGCGCCACGAGCGCCCATGTCGCGGAGAGGCTGAAGGTCGGCGACAGTGTGCGGGTCGAGGGCCCGTTCGGCCCCTCCTACCTGCGCGAGAGCCATCGCGGGCCGATCATCGCCGTGGCCGGCGGGTCGGGCATGGCGCCGCTCAAGTCGATCATAGAACGAGCGCTGCAGAAGGAACTGCCGCAGCACATCTATTTCTATTTCGGCGTCCGCAGCGCACGTGACCTCTACCTGCACGACCACTTCGCGGCGCTGGCCGAGAAGCACAAGAACCTGCACTTCATTCCGGTGCTGAGCGACGACGGCGATTCGAGCCTGCGACAGGGGCTGGTGCACGAAGCCGTGGCGCAGGATTTCGACGAGGTCGACGGCTGCAAGGCCTATCTCGCCGGCCCGCCGGTGATGGTCGAGGCCGCGACCCTGCTGCTGGAGCAGCGCGGCATGCGTCGGGTCGATATTCATGCCGACGCCTTCTACACGGCGGCGGAGATGGCGACCGCCGGCAAGAAGACCGGAGCGGACCAATGAGCGGTCTTCTGCAGGGACGAGTGGCCATCGTCACCGGCGCCGGCCGCAGCATCGGCCGCGCCATCGCGGAGTCACTGATTGCCGAGGGCGCCAAGGTCATCGTGGCCGACAACGGCACCTCGATCGCGGGCGACGGCGGCGATCCCCAAGTCGCGCGCACCGCGGCCCAGGAGATGAACGACAAGTCCGGGGCCAGGAATGCCCTCGCCTTCACCGAGAGCGTCGCCTCGCCCGGCATCGGCAAGCAACTCGTCGATCTCGCTGTGAAAACCTTCGGCGGCATCGACATCGTCGTGAACAACGCCGCCATCCGGCGCGACGCCCCCGTCTTCTGCGCCGATCCGGCCGACTGGGATGCCGTGATCCGGACCAATCTCTCGGCAGCCTTCTATCTGATCAACGCCGCCTCGGCTGTCATGCGCGAGCAGGACAGGTTCGCCCGTGGCGGCAGGAACGGCTACGAGTGGGGCCGCATCGTCAACATCGTCTCTTCGGCCGGGCTCCACGGCGCCCTCGGACAGGCCGCCTATGCCAGCGCCAAGGCCGGACTGGTCGGTCTGACCCGCGTCACGGCGATGGACCTCGCGCCGGCGCAGATCACCGTCAACGCCATCGTGCCGGTCGCACACACACACGTCATCGACGCCCAGCCTGTCGCCAGCCTGGTGACAGCGCTTTGTTCGCCAGCCGGCACGACGATCACCGGGCAGGTGCTGGGCGCGCGCGGGCGCGAGGTGTTCCTGGTCGGGCAGCCTCGGCCGGTCGCACACCTCGAAGCATACGAGCCAGAGACCCTCGCCCAGGACATCGTCGGCAAGTTCGGCAGCCAGTTCACCGATCTCACGACCGATCTCGAAGCCTTCGATACCGATTCTCTCGTCTGAGGAGACGCTCCGCATGACCTCCTACGCCGCGCCGTCCCGCACCGTCGGTCGGTTGAAGCGCCCGTTCGGCGATCTCTGTTATGAAGTCTCGGGCAAAGGGCCTGCGCTTCTCTTCGCACATGGTCTCGGGGGCAACCATCTGAGCTGGTGGCAGCAGGTGGCGCACTTCGCGCCTCACTATACCTGTGTCGCCTTCGCCCATCGCGGCTTCGCGCCGTCAGACCCGGTGGCTTCAGGCGTCGATCCGGCGGACTATGCCGGCGACCTCGCCGCGCTGATCGATCATCTGGGCTTCAGCGACGTGCGTCTGGTCGCGCAGTCGATGGGCGGCTGGACGATGCTGGAATACGCGCTCGCGCATCAGGACCGCGTGAAGGCGCTCGTGCTGAGCTCCACATCGGGCACGCTCGACCGGCGCGGCGCCGATCCGTCGGGTGGCAGTGCCTATGACGCTTGGCTGGCGGCAGCCGAGGCCACGATCGCGGCCGGCATGGCGCGCGGCATCCATCCGGCGATGGGCGAGCGCGCGGCGGAGCGGTTTCCCGCGCTGCATCTCCTCTATCGCAGCATCGACGAGATGGCGGGCGCGCTCGACAAGGAGAGGCTGCGCGCCGGCCTGCGCCGCACGGCCACGCGCACCCTGGCCGAGTTCAAGACGTTCCGCGTTCCGACGCTGCTGATCGCCGGCGGCGAGGACGTGGTCTTTCCGCCGTTCCTGGCAAGCGCCATCGCGGCAAGCCTGCCCTGCGGCGAGGCCGAGACGATTGCCGATGCCGGACACTCGCCCTACTTCGAGCAGGCCGCTAGATTCAACGCGCTGGTCGACGCGTTCCTCGCGCGACAGCGCTAGGAGGTTTTCGTGTCCCAGGACAATCCGCGTATCGCCGTTCTCGGCTTCGCCATCGAGTGTAACCGGTTCTCGCCGGTGACCACGGCGGAAGATTTCGAGCACGACGTCGACATCCGCGGCAACCGCATCGTGAGCGAGGCGCGCTCGGGCAAGTCGATCACCATGCCCGACCTGCCGGGTTTCTTCGACGAGATGGACCGTACCGGCGCCTGGACGCCGGTGCCGCTGCGCGTGTCGCTGGCCCAGCCCGGCGGGCCGGTCGAGGAGCAGTTCTTCAAGGCCTATCTCGCCGAGATCGAGGCCGGCCTGAAGTCGGTCCTGCCGGTCGATGCGATCTTCGTCTCCTGCCATGGCGCGGCGCTGGCGCAGGGCACCGACGATCCCGACGGCGACCTGTTCGAGATCCTGCGCCGCGTCGCCGGCCCCGACGTGCCCATCGTCTCGGTGTTCGACCTGCACGCCAACGTCTCGCGCCGGATGACCGACAATCTCAGCGTCTTCGTGGGCTACCTCGAGAACCCGCACATCGACATCTACGAGCGCGGCGTCGAGGCGGCCAAACACATGCGCGAACTGCTGGCCGGCACGCGCACCGCGATCGAGATGGTGAAGATCCCGCTGGTGCCGCCGCAGATCGCGCTGCTGACGGCAAAGGGACCCTATGCCGACCTGATCAACTACGGCCAGACGAAAGTCGGCGGCGACATCCTGAACGTCTCGGTGATGGCGGGCTTCGCCTACAGCGACAGTCCCAAGAACGGCCTCACCGCCGTCGTCACGGCGCGCAACGGCAACCGTAAGGCCGCTGCGGACCTGGCCCTCGACATCGCACAGCGCGCCTGGGGCATGAAGGAGCGCTTCAAGCGCGAGGCGATGACCCTGGCCGACGCGGTGCAGTTCGCGGCCTCGGCCGGCCGTGACAAGCGGCGCAAGCCGATCATCCTGGCCGACGTCGCCGACAATCCCGGCGGCGGCGGACGCGGCAACACCACCTATCTGCTGCGCGCGCTGAAAGGCGCCGGGGCGCAGGGCGTGTATTTCGGCGTGTTCAATGATGCCGCACTCGCCGCCCAGGCGCACCAGCTGGGCGAAGGCGCGATCTTCAACGCCTCGTTCAACACGCAGGAGCATCAGGAATTCTCCCTGCCCTTCGATTGCGAGGCCAAGGTCATCAAGCTGTCCGACGGCCAGTATGTCGGGCGCCGTGGCGTGCTGAAGAACGTCTCGGCCGACATGGGGCCCTCGGCCCTGCTCGACCTCGGCGGCATCCTCATCGTGGTCATCAGCATCCGCTGCCAGTGCATGGACCCGCGCCAGTTCGAGATGTTTGGCTTGGACATTGCACAGGCGCGCACGGTGGTCGTGAAGAGCCGCGGCCACTTCCGCGGCGGCTTCGACGAGTTCTTCAAGCCGGAGCAGATCTACGAAGTCGATTGTCCGGGCCTGACCTCGCCGGTCCTGGCGAACTTCACCTGGACCAAGCTGCCGAGGCCCGTCTATCCGCTCGACGAGGAAACGACCTGGAGCCCGCCGGCGTCCGTTTGAGGAGTGTTCCGTATGTTGCGTCGTTCGTTGCTCGCCCTCGCGGCCCTTTGCGTCCCCGTTTTCGCCACGGCCCCGGTCCACGCACAATCCAACAAGACGCTGAAAGTCGTCATGCAGTCGGATCTCAAGATCCTCGATCCGATCTGGACGACGGCCTACATCGTCCGCAACCACGGCTACATGATCTACGACACGCTGTTCTCGCTCGACGCCAAGCTCGAGCCGCAGCCCCAGATGGTCGATAGCTGGACCGTGAGCGACGACAAGCTCACCTGGACCTTCAAGCTGCGCGACGGGCTGAAGTGGCACGACGGCCAGCCGGTGACCTCGGCCGATGTCGTCCCCTCGATCAAGCGCTGGACGGAGCGCGACACGTTGGGCGGCCTGCTGGCCAAGCAGACGCAGGAGATGAAGGCGGTCGACGACAGGACCTTCCAGATCGTGCTGAAGGAGCCGTTCGGCATCCTGCTGAAGGCGCTGGGCAAGCCGAGCTCGACGCCCCTGCTCATCATGCCCGAGCGGGTTGCCAGGACGCCCTCGAACCAGCAGATCTCCGACTTCACCGGCTCCGGCCCGTTCGTGTTCAAGAAGGACGAATGGAAGCCCGGCGAGAAGGTCGTCTATACGCGCTTCGCCGACTACAAGCCGCGCGCCGAGCCGCCCTCGGGCCTGGCCGGCGGCAAGGTCGCCAAGCTCGACCGGGTCGAATGGGTCTCGATCCCCGACACGCAGACCGCGATCAACGCGCTGCAGCAGGGCGAGATCGACATGATCGAGCAGCCCTCGCACGACCTGCTGCCGGTCATCGAGAAGGACAAGAACATCGAGATCGTCATCCCCGACCATCTCGGCTCGACCTACATCCTGCGCTTCAACTGGAAGCAGCCGCCGTTCAACGACGTCCGCATCCGCCGCGCCGCCGAAGTCGCGCTGAACCAGAAGGACTTCCTCCAGGGCGTGATCGGCGATCCGCGCTACTACAAGGTCTGCAAGGCGGTCTTCGGCTGCGGCGCGCCGTTCGAAAGCAACGTCGGCATGGACGGCATCCTGGAATCGAACTTCGAGGAATCGAAGAAGATGCTGAAGGAGGCCGGCTACGACGGCACGCCGATCGTGCTGCTGCAGTCGACCGACCTCGCCGTGCTGACCAACCTCGCGCCGATCGCCAAGACGCTGCTCGAGCGCGGCGGCTTCAAGGTCGACATGCAGTCGATGGATTGGCAGACGGTGGTGAGCCGCCGTTCCAAGAAGGATCCGGTCGCCCAGGGCGGCTGGAACATCTCGATGACGGCGGCGGCGGCGGTCCTGCTGATCGATCCGATCAACAACCACTATGCCGAGGCCAGCGGCGACCGCGCCCAGTTCGGCTGGCCTCTCGACGAGGAGATCGAACGGCTGCGCATCGCCTTCACCCGCGAGAGCGATCCCGCGAAGCAGAAGGAGATCGCCGATCAGGTGCAGAAGCGCATGATGGACCAGGGCGTAACGGTCCCGCTCGGCCAGTACCTGCAGCCGATGGCGCGCCGCAAGGGCGTGACGGGCAACATCGAATCGCCCATCACGGTCTTCTGGAACGTCGAGAAGAAATAAGAAGCCCGTCGTCTCGACCGTAGCCGAGCCCCTCGAATACCTCGGGGTGAACTCCACTCCGCGCTGCGCGCTCCGGTCGAGACGACGGCTCTTCCTATAGTCTTACCGATCCGGCAGCGGGATGAACTCGGGATCCCCTGCCACCATGGCGAAGCGCTTTTCGCGCCAGTCTTCCTTGGCCTTCTCGATGCGCTCCTTGCTCGAAGAGACGAAGTTCCACCAGATGTGACGCGGACCGTCCAGGGCGGCACCGCCCAGCAGCATCGCCTTGGCGCCATCGGGACCCGCCAGCGCCTCGACCGTCTGGCCGGGCGCCAGCACCGCCAGGTCGCCGACGCCGAACTGGCTCTCACCGACGACGATCATGCCCTCGGCGACGTAGATCGCGCGCTCCTCATGGTCGGGCGTCACCTTCAGCGCGGCGCCGGCCTTCATCTCCACGCCGACATAGAAGATCGGCGAGAAGTGGCTGGTGGGCGCGGTGCGGCCGGCATAGGTGCCGACGATCAGCCGCAGTTCCGTGCCGCCTTCCGTCCAGGCCGGCAGCCGCGCCTTCTCGACATGCTCGAAAGCGGGCGCGGTCTCCTCATGCGTCTTGGGCAGGGCCACCCATGTCTGGACGCCGTGCATGCGAAAGCCGGTGGCGCGCATCTCGGGCTCGGTCCGCTCGCTGTGCACGATACCGCTGCCCGCGGTCATCCAGTTGACGTCGCCCGGCCGGATCGCCTGGGAATAGCCCAGGCTGTCGCGATGGTAGATGCCGCCGTCGAACAGGTAGGTGACCGTGGCCAGGCCGATATGCGGATGCGGCCGCACTTCCATGCCACCGCCCGGCGGCACGTCCATCGGCCCGAAATGGTCGAGGAAGATGAACGGCCCGACCGTGCGCCGCTTCACGCTGGGGAGCACACGGCGGACCGCGAAGCCGCCCCCGAGGTCATGGGCCCGGCCCTGGATCAAGAGCTCGATCGGATCAGCCATCTTGTTCTCCCTCTACGCCTGCGCAGCAACCGACGCGTCGTGTCCGCACCTGCCCGCCGAGGCCGGTTATAACCCGCCGTCGACCTTGCGGATTCTTCGCAATGCAGCAAATCGGAAAGGTTGCCCCCTGTGACTATTAAAGACCGAAAGACGCCTTGAGGTGGAAATCCTAGCATTTACAACGTGTTAGGCAGTTTTCACGGGTGTTGCATTTTTGCAACTTTTTGTTGGACTTGTGGATACTCCGTGGCCAAAGTGCCCTTCAAGCGGGGCACGCGCGGGGGGTACCGACCTGGGGGGGTTGGTGGATCGCTGGTTGCCTCAACTGTCAATTAGTAGCGTTCAATGGAACGGGAGCGGCAATCGATGACGTCCACCATGACGCGTCTCCAACGCGCCTATAGCTGGCGAACCATCCGCAGCCTCACGGCCGCGACTCTCGCAGTCTCTTCGATCTTTTGCGCCGCCGGCGCGATGGCCCAGGTGAAGGCCCCGCCGAAGAACCAGCTCAAGAAGCCCGTCGCCCGGTCCGCACCGGCGCCCGTCCCCAGCGAAGACGTCCAGGCCTTCTCCATTGCGGCCGACAGCTCGGTCGCCCAGCAGCTGATCAGCCTTCGGGTCGACCCCAACGACGCCCAGGCGGCCGCCGACGCCGTCGGCAAGGCGCTGAGCCAGCCCGAGGTCAAGGCCGCCAGTTCCGGCCGCGCCGTGCTCGCCCCGCAGGGCACCGGCCAGCCCAAGCGCCTGGTCTCCCTGCAGCTCTATTCGAACAAGTCGCTGGCCGTCGATCTCTCCCGCGGGGCCGACGGTTCGTTCGGCTTCAAGCTGGCGCCCGGCGCCACCGAGGACGACGACGAGCGCGTCTCGAGCCTGCCGGGCTCGGCGCCGCCGAGTGCCGGCCCGGGCGCCCGCTCGGTGGTGCCCGATTCCGTGAAGACCGTGAAAGCGAGCAGCGCCACGCTGGCCACCAGCCTCGCCCCGACCGGCGCCAATCCGGCCGCCCTCAAGGATCTCACGCAGGCGCTCTCCGGCTTTGCGCCGGCTGCCGCCCGGATCGACGTCGTCCAGGGCCGCACCGTCGACGGCACGCCGCGCATCCTCGTCGCCAGCCTGGGTGACGGCGCGGCCAAGCAGTCCTTCTGGTGGTTCGCCCCCCAGAACCAGCCCGAAGGCTGGTTCGACGACCAGGGCCGCCGTCTCGGCGGCACGGCGCTGGCCGATCCGCGGCCGGGCGCCCGCCAGTCCTCGCCGTTCGGCACGCGCCGCTACTACGGCCGCAAGAGCGGCGGCGGCTTCCACAACGGCATCGACTACGAGGGCAAGAACGGCGATCCGATCTACGCGGCGGCCGACGGCACCATCAATCACCAGGGCTGGTACTTCAACTACGGCCGCACGGTGAAGATGAGCCACGCCGACAATTTCGAGACGCTCTACGCCCACATGTCGCGCTTCGCCGATGGCGTCGGACCCGGCTCACGCATCCGCAAGGGCGACATCATCGGCTATGTCGGCTCGACCGGCCGTTCGACCGGAAACCACCTGCACTTCTCCGTGATCGTGAACGGCCAGTTCGTCGATCCGCAGCCCTTCATCTCCGAGAATGGCGGTCACAGCACGCTGGGGGGCGAGCAGCTCGTCTCCTATCGGCAGTGGCAGCAGGAGATCAAGCGCGCCTCGGACCGCAGCCGCGGCAGCAGCGACAACCGCACTCAGGGCCTGCAGGGCGCCGAGCCGTGGTCGTCCAACCCCTTCTCCTCGCGCGCCGCCGACCGCCTCTAGGCGGCCACGTTCCGGCACGCGCCGCCGTTGCGCGCGCGCAGTTGTTCGCCTAGGAATTGCGTCATCGATCCTGAACGGCCGCAGCAGGCGGCCGACAGGATGTCAGAGGCAACACGAGGGAAGGCAACATGTTCAATAAAGTGATGGCAGGCGTCGTCGCCGCCGGCCTGGTCGGCGTCGCCGGCGCGGCGTATGCGGGCAAGGATCTCGATGCGATCAAGGCGCGCGGCAGTCTCATCTGCGGCGTCAGCACCGGCGTCGCGGGCTTCGCGGCAGCCGACAGCCAGGGCAAGTGGACCGGCATTGACGTCGATGTCTGCCGCGCCGTCGCCGCCGCGATCTTCGGCGATGCCGACAAGGTCAAGTTCGTGCCGACCACCGCCCAGCAGCGCTTCACCGCGCTCCAGTCGGGTGAAGTCGACCTCCTGGTCCGCACCACGACCTACACGCTGACCCGCGACACCGCGCTCGGCTTCGACTTCACGGGCGTCAACTACTATGACGGCCAGGGCTTCATGGTGAACAAGAAGCTCGGCGTGAAGAGCGCCAAGGAGCTGAACGGCGCCACGGTCTGCGTCCAGCCCGGCACCACCACCGAGCTCAACCTCGCCGACTACTTCCGCGCCAACAAGATGACCTTCAAGCCGGTCGTCATCGAGAAGATCGAGGAAGTCCGCGCCGCGTTCTTCGCCGGCCGCTGCGACGTGTTCACGACCGACGCCTCGGGCCTCTATGCCACGCGCGCCGCGAACGCCCCGACGCCGGATGACTACATCATCCTGCCGGAAATCATCTCGAAGGAGCCGCTGGGACCGGTCGTGCGCCATGGCGACAACCAGTTCGCCGACATCGTGCGCTGGTCGCTGTACGCCATGATCGAGGCCGAGGAATACGGCATCACCTCGAAGAACGTCGACGAGATGATGAAGAGCGACAACCCCTCGATCAAGCGCATCCTCGGTGTCACGCCGGGCATGGGCAAGGCGCTCGGCGTCGACGAGAAGTGGGTCTACAACATCATCAAGCAGGTCGGTAACTACGGCGAGGTCTTCGACCGCACCGTCGGCATGGGCTCGCCGCTCAAGATCGCCCGCGGCCAGAACGCGCTTTGGACCCAGGGCGGCCTGCAGTACGCACCGCCGATCCGCTAAGCTTCCGGATACGACAGCATCACGAACCGCCGCCCGAAAGGGCGGCGGTTTTCGTTTGGCCGTTGCAAACGGCCCTGCGATACGGAAGTCTTGGACCGGGGAAGTGTCGGGGGACACATGCTGAAATTCACACTATCTGTGATCGCCGCCGTCTCGGCTTTCGCGACGACGCAAGCCATGGCCGGGCCGGTCCTCGACGCTGCAAAGGCGCGCGGTCAGCTCCTTTGCGGCGTCGGCGCCGGGATCGTGGGCTTCATGCACGCCGACAGCCAGGGCGTCTGGCGCGGACTTTCGATCGACATGTGCCGGGCGACGGCCGCCGCGCTGTTCGGCGACGCGAACAAGGTGAAGTACGTTCCGCTCGAAGCGACGAAGCGGTTCCTGGCCCTCGAAACCGGCGAGGTCGACCTCCTCGCTTCCAATTCGACCTTCACACTGAGCCGGGACGCCGGCGTCGATTTTGCCGGCATCTACTACTATGACGGCCAGGGCTTCATGGTGCCGCGCAAGCTTGGAAAGCGCGTCGTGAGTGACCTCGATGGAGCCACGGTCTGCGTCCAGCCCGGCACCACGACCGAGGCCAACATCGCCGACTACTTCCGGCTGAACAAGATGACCTTCAAGCCTGTCCTGCTGGACAAGGTCGACGATCTGCGGGCCGCCTTCTTTGCCGGCAAGTGCGACGTCCTCACGGCGGACCTGTCGAACCTTTACGCAACCCGTGCCGCCTACGCCCCCAATCCCAGCGACTATTCGATCCTGCCCCGAGCCATCACCAAGGAGCCGCTGGGCCTGGCCGTCCGCCAGGGCGACCACCAGTTCGCCGACATCGTGCGCTGGTCGCTCTATGCCATGATCGAGGCCGAGGAGTACGGCATCACGTCGCGCAACGTCGACGAGGCGCTCAAGAGCGAGAATCCCACCTTGAAGCGCATCCTCGGCGTCACGCCGGGCATGGGCAAGGCGCTCGGGGTCGACGAGAAGTGGGCCTACAACATCGTCAAGCAGGTCGGTAACTACGGCGAGGTGTTCGACCGCAACCTCGGGCCCAACACGGTGCTCAAGATCCCGCGCGGGCTGAACGGACCCTGGCGCGACGGCGGCATGCTCTACGCCCCTCCGATTCGATAGGGCGATCCTTTGACCGCCCCGCATTTTGGCCTGCGGCTTGCAAGCCTCCTGAAGAAGGCGGCATTCTGGGGGTGCAAAAAATAATGGGAGGCAAAATGCGCAACAAGATCGCGGCGGCAGCTGCCGGTTTGGCAGTGGCCGTTTTCGGCATCGCCGGGACAGCACATGCAGGCAAGGATCTCGACGCCGTAAGAGCACGCGGCATGGTGAACTGCGGGGTCGGCATCGGTACCGCGGGCTTCATGCTGGCCGACAGCCAGGGCAAGTGGAAGGGTCTCTCGGTCGACGTCTGCCGCGCCGTCTCGGCCGCGATCTTCGGCGATTCGGAGAAGGTCAGGTACGTTCCCCTCACCTCCCAGCAGCGCTTCACGGCCGTCCAGTCGAGCGAAGTCGACATCGTGATGGGCAATGCGACCTACACGCTGACCCGCGACACGGCACTCGGCCTCGATTTCACCGGCGTCTACTACTATGACGGCCAGGGCTTCCTGGTGCCGAAGAAGCTCGGCGTGAAGAGCGCCAAGGAGCTGAACGGCGCCACCGTCTGCGTGGCCCCCGGCACCACCACCGAGTTGAACCTCGCCGACTACTTCCGCGCCAACAAGATGACGTTCAAGCCGGTCGTGATCGAGAAGGTCGACGAAATCCGCTCGGCCTTCTTCTCGGGCCGCTGCGACGTCTACACGACGGATGCGTCGAGCCTGGCCGCGACTCGGGCCGCCAACGTGCCGCCGCCGCAGACCTTCGACGACTATGTCATCCTGCCGGAGATCATCTCGAAGGAGCCGCTGGGACCGGTCGTGCGCCATGGCGACAACCAGTTCGCCGACATCGTGCGCTGGTCGCTCTACGCCATGATCGAGGCCGAGGAATACGGCATCACCTCGCAGAACGTCGACGAGATGCTGAAGAGCGACAACCCCTCGATCAAGCGCATCCTGGGCGTCACGCCGGGCATGGGCAAGGCGTTGGGGGTCGACGAGAAGTGGGTCTACAACATCATCAAGCAGGTCGGTAACTACGGCGAGGCCTTCGAGCGCAACGTCGGTTCCGGCTCGCCGCTCAAGATCCCGCGCGGCCAGAACGCGCTGTGGACCCAGGGCGGCCTGCAGTACGCACCGCCGATCCGTTGAGGCAGGAAGTTGGACACAGGTGGAGTGGGATTTGTCCGGTTACACTGGGGCAATTCCCACTTACACTGAGGGCAATATCGGGCAATTAACGCCCGCGCGGACAAACCGCATCGGGCAGGGGGAATAGGGTATGGCAGTCGAGTCGCTCGGCTCTGCACCACGTGTGAAAGTGGCTCCATGGAACGATCCGGTCATTCGTGGCTGGGTCTTCCAGATCGTGGTCGTCGGTCTCGTCGGCTTCCTGGCCTGGTATCTCGTCAGCAACACGATCGACAATCTTCAGCGCCAGAAGATCGCCAGCGGCTTCCACTATCTCGAGCGGGAAGCCGGCTTCGAGATCGGCGACACGATGATCGAGTACTCGCCGGCGAGCACCTACGCCCGCGCGATCTGGGTCGGCATCCTCAACACGCTGCGCGTCGCCGTCCTCGGCATCCTCCTCAGCACCGTTCTCGGCACGATGATCGGCGTCGGCCGGCTGTCGCCCAACTGGCTGCTCAGCCGGATCTGCGGCTGGTACGTCGAGGCCTTCCGGAACGTGCCTCTGCTGCTGTGGTTGTTCCTTTTCTACAAGCTGATCAGCGAGGCCTTCCCGGGTCCGCGCCAGGCAATTTCGCTGCTCTGGAACAGCGTGTTCCTCAGCAATCGTGGCGTCTATTTCCCCGTGCCCCTGGCCGATCCCATCCACAAGTGGATGGGCGTGGCGTTCCTGGTCGGCATCGCCGGCGCCTGGATGGTCGCGCGCTGGGGCAAGAAGCGCCAGGAAGCCACCGGACAGCCCTTCCCGACGATTTCCGCGAGCCTCGGCATCGTCATCGGCCTTCCTGCCCTCGTCTGGCTGGCCGGCGGCGCGCCGCACCACATGAGCTGGCCCGAGCTGAAGGGTTTCAACTTCGCGGGCGGCACCGTCATCCAGCCCGAGTTCACCGCGCTTCTGGTCGGCCTCGTGCTCTACACCTCCGCCTTCGTGGCCGAGATCGTGCGCTCCGGCATCCTGGCCCTGCACAAGGGCCAGAGCGAGGCGGCGGCGGCGCTCGGCCTGTCGCGCGGCCAGTCGATGCGGCTGGTGCTGCTGCCTCAGGCGCTGCGCGTCATCGTCCCGCCGATGACCAGCCAGTATCTCAATATCACCAAGAACAGCTCGCTGGCCATCGCGATCGGCTATCCGGACCTGGTCGCCTCGATCAACGTGACGATCAACCAGACCGGCCAGGCGATCGAGAACATCCTGATCATCATGGCCGCCTACCTGTCGGTCAGCCTGTCGATCTCGGCATTCATGAACTGGTACAATAAACGCATCGCCCTGAGGGAGCGCTGAGCATGACCGACGCCATGCCTGTCGGCGACCGCAAGCCGATCGCCCCTCCCGTCGACGAAACCGGCGTTCTCGGCTGGGCCCGCAAGAACCTGTTCTCCAGCTGGGGCAACGGCATCACCACGATCGTGCTGATCGCGGCCGTCGTCTGGGTCCTCAACTGGTTCCTAGAATGGGCGCTGTTCACGGCCAACTTCACCGCCTCGACCGGCAGTGAATGCCGCGGCGGCGGCGCCTGCTGGGCGCTGATCCGCGAGAAGTTCCGCTACATCTTCTTCGGTTCCTTCCCCTACGAGCAGCATTGGCGGCCGCTGTTCGCCGTCATCACCATGCTCGCCATGCTGGTGCTCAGCGCCGACCGCCGCATGTGGAACTGGCGACTGCTGGTGATCTGGGGCGTCGGCTCGTTCGTCACCTTCCTGCTGATGTTCGGCCAGATCCACATCCCGCTCAGCCTGATCCTGTTCGTCGCCCTGGTCTGCGGCGGCATCGGCCTCGCGCTGCGCAGCGCGCTGGCGACGCCGTCGGAGCGGATGGCCTACTACGCCTTGGTCGGCATCGGCGCGATCGGCCTGGTCCTGCGCATCGTCGGCATCCTGCCGAAGTGGAGCATCGCCATCGCCCCGCTCAGCTACGTCGAGACCAGCCTGTGGGGCGGCCTGCCGGTGACGCTGATCCTGGCCACCTATGGCCTCGCCTTCGCCTTCCCCTACGGCATCCTGCTGGCGCTCGGCCGGCGGTCCAACCTGCCGCTGATCAAGGGCCTGTGCGTGGGCTTCATCGAGCTGATCCGCGGCGTGCCGCTGATCAGCCTGCTGATCATGGCCTCGGTCATGCTGCCGCTGTTCCTGCCGTCCGGCACGACCATCGACAAGTTCCTGCGCGCCCAGGTGGCCGTCATCCTGTTCGCCGGCGCCTATATCGCCGAGGTCATCCGCGGCGGCCTGCAGTCGCTGCCCAAAGGCCAGTTCGAGGCGGCCGATGCGATGGGCCTCAACTACCCGCAGAAGACGCTGTTGATCATCCTGCCGCAGGCGCTGAGGGTGGTGATCCCGCCGCTCATCAACACCTTCATCGGCTTCTTCAAGGACACGTCTTTGGTGCTGATCATCGGCATCTTCGACTTCCTGAACACCGCCAACCAGGCGCTGGTCGATCCCAACTGGGCGGGCTTCCCGGGTGAGGTCTACCTGTTCGCCGCCTTCGTCTACTTCGTCTTCTGTTACACGATGTCGAGATACAGCAAGTATCTCGAGGTCGAGCTCAACAAGGGTACGCGCCGCTAGGCGCCGTCAGGGAGCAACACATGGCCGCAACCGCCCGCGATCTCTCCAAGGTCGAATCGGTGATCCAGCTCAAGGGCGTCAACAAGTGGTTCGGACAGTTCCACGTGTTGACCGACATCAATCTCGACGTGAAGGAAGGCGAGAAGATCGTCATCTGCGGACCGTCGGGCTCCGGCAAGTCGACCTTGATCCGCTGCATCAACCGGCTGGAAGAGCACCAGCGCGGCGACATCGTGGTGCACGGCGTCACGCTGTCCAACGACGTGAAGAACATCGACGCGATCCGCCGCGAAGTCGGCATGGTCTTCCAGTCGTTCAACCTCTTCCCGCACCTCACCATCCTCGACAACCTCACCCTGGCACCGATCTGGGTGAAGAAGATGCCGAAGAAGGAGGCGGAGGAGATCGCGATGGGCCTGCTGAAGCGGGTGCGCATTCCCGAGCAGGCGCTGAAGTATCCCGGCCAGCTCTCCGGCGGCCAGCAGCAGCGCGTCGCGATCGCCCGGGCGCTCTGCATGCGCCCGAAGATCATGCTGTTCGACGAGCCGACCTCGGCGCTCGACCCCGAGATGGTGAAGGAAGTGCTCGACGTCATGATCGAGCTGGCGCGCGAGGGCATGACCATGCTCTGCGTCACCCACGAGATGGGCTTCGCCCGCGCCGTGGCCGACCGCGTGATCTTCATGGACCGCGGCGAGATCGTGGAACAGAACGAGCCGGAAGAGTTCTTCGCCAATCCCCGGAACGAGCGGACCAAGCTGTTCCTCGGCCAGATCCTGCACAATCACTAGGAAGAATCGCTTACCTCCCCATTCAAATGGGGAGGTGTCGGCGTCTTCGCCGACGGAGGGGTCATACACGTTGAGAGGCTTATGACCCCATCGCCCCGTATGACGGGGCGCTTCCCCATTTGAATGGGGAAGCTGACTGGTGAGCGTTTCACGCCAACGCGATTATGGCGAAACGAGGGAAGCGGCGTTCACGCCGCAACCCGCGCCCGCTCTCCTGTGTTGAATCGGCACAGAACCAAGGAGAGCGCCATGCGAGTCACAGGCATCATTGCGGCGGCCCTGATGGCCGCGACCGTCGCCGGCTGTGCGTCGGAATCCTACTACGGGCCGAGCACCGGCTATCGTTCCGGCTACACGCCCTATCAGGCCTATTCGCCCGCGCCGCGCTATGCGACGACCACTTACTATTCGCAGCCGGCCTACTACTCGGCGCCGAGCGCCTACCGGACCACCACCTACCAGTACAGCTACGCCCCGCAGCCGACCTATTCGCAGCCGCGCGGCTACGACGGCTACTGGGACTACCAGCGCAACTATCGCGGCATCCACGCCGCGCCGGAGCTTTAGGCGGCGAGCGTCTGCCGGATGACGCCACAGACCTCGTCGATCGACTCGACGGGGATATGGGGTCCCATGGGCAGGCTGAGCACGGTTTCGGCCAGTTTCTCGGCAAGGGGATAGCTTCCCTTGCCCCGGCCGAGTTCGGCGTAGGCTTCCTGCAAGTGCGGCGGGATCGGATAGTGGATCAGCGAACCGATGCCGGCCTTCTCGAGCGCCTTGACCAGATCGGCCCGGCGCTGTGTCCGCACGACATAAAGGTGCCAGACCGGCTCGGCCCATTGCGGCACGTTCGGCAGCGCAAGGTTCGGGATATCGGCCAGCTTGTCGTCGTACCGGGCGGCGATGACGCGCCGCCGCTCGTTCCATTCATCAAGCTTTGCAAGCTTCACCCGCAGGAAGGCCGCCTGCAGCTCATCGAGGCGCGAGTTCAGCCCCTTCTCCAGATTCACGTACTTCACGCGGCTGCCGTAGTTGCGCAGCACGCGCAGCCGCTCGGCGAGCTTGGGATCGTCCGTCGTCACCGCGCCGCCGTCGCCGAAGGCGCCGATATTCTTGCTGGGAAAGAAACTGTGCGCGCCGGCGTCGCCGAGAGATCCGGCCCGCCGTCCACGCACCTTCGAGCCCTGCGCCTGGGCCACGTCCTCGACGACCTTCAAGCGGTGCTTGGCGGCCAGCGCCATGATCGCGTCCATGTCGGCCGGCTGGCCGTAGAGATGGACGGGCATGATCGCTTTCGTGCGCGGCGTGATCGCCGCCGCGATGCGGTCGGGATCGATGTTCGGACCGCCCGGCGTCGGCTCGACCGGCACCACCTTGGCGCCGACCGCGGTCACCGCCAGCCAGGTCGCGATGTAGGTGTTCGACGGCACGATGACCTCGTCGCCGGCGCCGATGTCCCAGGCTCGCAGCACGAGTTCGAGCGCCTCGAGGCCGTTGCCCAGGCCGACACAGTGCTTCGTGCCGCAGAAGGCGGCGTACTCGTTCTCGAAGGCCTCGACTTCCTTGCCGAGCACGAACCAGCCGGACTCCATGACGCGCAAGTAGGCGGCATCGAGCTCCGGCTTGAGCTCGGTGTAGACCGACTTCATGTCGAGGAAGGGGATCATGCGCCGCTCGCCGCCAGTGCCTCGCGCTTGAAGGCTTCGTAGTCGCGCAGGTATTCGCTCTCGTCGTACAGGGTCGACGCGATGACCAGGATGACGGTCTGCGGCGCGAAGTGGGTCAGCTCGTGCCACACCATCGGGCCGATGTGCAGCGCCCGCCCTGGATCGTTGAGGACGACCGTCTCCTTCGCCTTGCCGTCGTCGAGATGGACCTGGCAGGAGCCGTTCATCACCAGGGTGACGAGATGCGACTCGCGATGGCCGTGCCGGCCGCGCCACTGGTCCGGGGCGATGTCGTGCAACCAGAAGAGGCGTCGAACCGTGAAGCCCAGCTGTTGGTCGAACTCGAGGAAGTTGATCTTGCCGCGCACATCGCCCCGTCCGGGGACCGAGAGCCAACGGCAATTGGAAACCTTGAGATGAGGAAGCGACATGTCGGGCATGGCAGAGCCTGTCCTAGCGTTTAACCGTTTGCAGCTTTCGCCATTGCATATAGACGACGCCGCTCAGGGCGACGAGCCCACCGGCGATCTGATAGGCGTTGGGCATGAAGCCATAGGTCATTGACCATAATACGGCGAAAAACGGCACCAGATTCACCCAGAGCGACGCAATTGCGACACCGAGTCGGCTGGCGCCGACGTTCCAGAGATAGGCGCCCATGCCGCTCGCGAAGACCGCGACGAGCAGGAGCTGGCTCCACACCCAGCCGTCAGTGACGGCGAACGGCGAGTGCGCCCAGCCCAATCCGATCAGCCCGACGCTGAGCAGGGCCATCCAGCCGAACGCCGACAGCGACGCGACATAGGCGCGGTGAAGCTGGCTCGCCCGATCGAACCAGGCCTGCGCCTTCAGGCTGTAGACCGTCCAGAGCGCGTTGGAGAGCAGCACGACGATCTCGCCGCCGCCCAGGATCAGCGCCCCTTTGCCGAACAGGCTGCCGGCCGCCAGGATGGCGCCGCCCGTCAGAGTGAGCGCCAGCGCCACGCCGAAACCCGGGTCGAAGCGCATCCCGGTCGCCAGGCGCACCGTCACCGCGGCGACCAGCGGGCCCGCGACCTGCACTGCGGCCGCCGAGATGGGATTGCTGAACCGGATCCCTACGGTGAAGATGATGAAGAAGCCGCTCATCATCAGGCCGATCAGCAGGAACCGCTTCAGCCCAATCTCGATCCGCAGGTTGCCGATCCCCTCCACCAGCAGCAGCAGCACGCCCAGCGTCCCCACGGCCGCCAGGGTGCGGACGGCCAGCATCGGCACGAGGTCGAAGTGCTGGAGCATCACCTTGGAGACCGGGACGTTGGCGCCCCAGCTCAGGCCCACGAACACCATCGCGGCGAAGGCTCCGAGCATGTGGTGCCGGTCGCGCCCGGGAGACGGCGTCATCGCCGCGCCGCCCGGGTCTGGCGAATCTGGTGCTGGGCAATGCCCGCCAGCACGATCACGCCACCGAAGACCTGCAGCCAGCTCGGCTCGCGTCCCATCAGGGCGGCGAGGCCGATGGCGAAAACCGGCGCGGAGTTGGCGAACAGCGAGGCCACCGGCACGCCGACCAGCGACACGCCGGTATTCCAGAGCAGGACCGCCACGGCGACGCCCAGCACGCCGATCCACACCACCATGCCCCACTCGACCGGCGTGGGTGGCCGCGTCGGCCAGGTGAGGCCGCCCAGCGCCCAGACGACCGCGCAGACGATGCCCAGCAGCACGCTGGCCACGGTCGAGGTGAGCGCCGACAGGGCGATCTGGCCGCGATCCGACAGCCATTGCTGGGCGCGGATCGAGTACCAGGACCAGCAGAGCTGGGCGATCACCAGCAGCCCCTCGCCGCCTTCGAGACCGAAGGAGCCCGGCGCGCGGCCCGGCGTCCCGAGCACGACGACGATGCCGCCTGCCACCACCAGCACCAAGGTGAATGCAAAGCCCGGCGGGGTCGTAGCGCCCAGCATCACGCGCGCAAGCAAGGTCGCCCAGAGAGGCCCGCACATCAGCACGATCGCCGAGGTCGCGGGATGGGCGTGCGCCACGCCGAACGTGTAGAGCACCGAGAAGGCCGTCATCGCCGCGCCGAGACGCAGCAGGCGTTCCCAGTTCAGCGGTCGCGGCGTCGCCGCCGGCTTCTTGCTGAGCAGTACCGCCAGCCACAGGACCGGCAGCCCGAGGATGTAGCGCGACCAGGACAGCAGCCAGTTGTCGTAGTGCTCGGCCAGGGCCGCGAGCACCGGGATCATCGATCCCCAGATCAAGGCGGCGAGCAGCAGCACCAGGGTGGCACGCCGCAGCGCGCCGACGGACGGGGACATGGAGCCTGCGCTCAGCCCAGGGAGCGACGGCGGACCGCCTCGTAGCCGACGCGGCAATCCTTGTAGACGTCGGGCTTCTCGGTCGACACGCGGGCCTCGACGACCTGCGACTGCGCCAGGCAGAGGTCGAGGATCTCCTCGACCAGCGTCTCCTGCAGGTTGAAGTGCCGGCTGCCGGCCAGGGCCACGATGCCGTCGTGGATGATGTCGTAGTTCAGCACGTTGGCGATGCTGTCGTCGGCAGCACGCTCGGGCTCGCCCAGCATCAGGTCGACGTTGATGACGACCGCCTGAGGCTTGGCCAGTTCGAAATCGTAGATGCCGATCGAGACCTGCAGGCGCAGGTCCCTGATGAAGATGCGGCGCTCGGAGGTGGCGGCCATGGTCACTTCTTCTTTTTCCTGTCGAAGGCGATGTCGCGCGGGCGGCCGGTCAGGTGCTCGCCGCTGTCGACGATGATCGTGTCGCCGGTGTAGCTCGGCGTCGCCACGATGAACCGCAGCGCGCGGACGAGATCGTCGGTGGTCACGCCGACCTCGAGCGGATTGGCGGCATGCTGCTCGGCGAAGCGCGCATCGGTCTGGCTGCCGCTGCGCAAGGTCAGGCCCGGCGCGATGCCCGCCACCCGCAGGCGCGGCGCGAAGGACTGCGCCAGGAGGGTCGTCAGCCCCTGCAGGCCGATCTTGGAGAGTGTGTAGGTCAGGAAATCGGGATTGAGGTTGAACAGCTTCTGGTCGAGCACGTTCACGACAAGCCCCGTCTCGTCCGCGTGAAGCTGCCGCGCCAGCGCCTGGGCCAGCAGCAAGGGCGCCCGCAGGTTGACGGCCATGTGCTGATCGAAATCGGCTGCCGTCGCGGTCGGCGCCCGGTCGAGCTTGAAGAGCGAAGCGCTGTTCACCAGGCAGGTGAGCCGCACGCCGCGTGCGCGGCATTTGCCGACCAATGCCTCGGCCTGCCGCGCCGCGGCGAGATCGGCGCGCACGGCGACCGCCTTGCCGCCCGCCTTGCGGATCGCCGCCACGGTCTCCCGCGCGCCCGCCGCCGACCGGTTGTAGTGCACGAAGACGAAAAAGCCGTCGGCCGCCAGCGCCATTGCCAGCGCGCGACCGATCCGTATCCCCGCCCCCGTGACCAACGCGCCTTTCATACTGCGACACCCGCCCTTGGTGACTGAAAGAGGCGGCGGTTCTAGCATGCGACCATGAATTCGTCCCCGTTCGAAACCGTCGACTGCGTTGTCATTGGCGCAGGTGTTGTAGGCCTTGCCGTCGCCCGTGCGCTTGCCCTGGCCGGCCGTGAAGTGATCGTCGTGGAGGCCGCCGAAGCGATCGGCACCGAAACGAGCTCGCGCAATTCCGAGGTCATCCACGCCGGCATCTACTATCCCAAGGGCAGCCTGATGGCGCGCTCCTGCGTCGCCGGCCGGCGCATGCTCTACGCCTATTGCAAGGACCACGGCGTGCCGCATCTCAACTGCGGCAAGCTGATCGTGGCGACCAACGCGGCCGAGGCCGAGAAGCTTGCCGAGATCAAGGGCCGTGCGGAAGCCAACGGCGTCGAGGGCATGCGCTTCCTGAGCGCCGCCGAGGCGATCGCCATGGAGCCCAACCTGCAGTGCACCGCGGCATTGTTCTCGCCCAGCACCGGCATCGTCGACAGCCACTCCTACATGCTGGCGCTGCAGGGCGACGCCGAGAGCCATGGCGCGATGTTCGCCTTCAACAGCCCGGTGAAAAGCGGCCGCGTCGTCGACGGCGGCGTCGAGATCGAGGTCGGCGGAACCGAGCCGATGAACCTGCGTTGCCGCCTGCTGATCAACGCGGCGGGCCTGCATGCGCCGACACTCGCGAAAAAGATCGTCGGGATGCCATCCGAGCACATTCCGACCGCGTACTACGCCAAAGGAAACTACTTCACCTTGACCGGCCGTTCGCCCTTCTCCCGCCTCATCTACCCGGTCCCCGTGCCGGGTGGCCTCGGCGTGCACATCACCGTCGACATGGGCGGCCAGGCGAAGTTCGGCCCCGACGTCGAATGGATCGACGGCATCGAGTACACGGTCGATCCGCATCGCGCCGACAAGTTCTACGCCGCCGTGCGCAAGTACTGGCCCGGCATCAAGGACGGTTCGCTGCAGCCCGGTTACGCAGGCATCCGCCCCAAGATCGTGCCGCAGGGCGCGCCGGCGCAGGACTTCACCATCACCGGCCCCGCCCATCACGGCGTGCCCGGCCTGATCCATCTGTTCGGCATCGAATCGCCCGGCCTCACGGCCTCGCTGGCGCTGGCCGAGCAGGTGCGAGACCTCGCGTCGTCTGCATGACGCTGGCGCGCCGAGGCCTCATCGCCAGCGTCCTCGGCCTGCTCGGCGGCTGCTCTCCCGCAGCGCTTTTGAACACGACCGTCTCGCGCTCGGGCTACAGGCTCGAGGCCGACATCCCCTACGGCAGCCTTCCGCGCCAGAAGCTCGACGTCTACACGCCCGAACAACCGCGCGCCGACGGCAAGTCCGTGATCTTCTTCTACGGCGGCTCGTGGGATTCGGGCGCCAAGGGCGATTACCTGTTCGTCGGCCAGGCGCTCGCGGCGCGCGGCGTCACCACCATCATTCCCGATTATCGCGTCTATCCGGAAGTCCTCTATCCGACCTTCCTCGACGATGGCGCGGCGGCAACAGCCTGGGCAGCGAAGAAAGTCGGCGTCGAAAAACTGTTCGTCGCCGGCCATTCGGCGGGCGCCTACATCGCGATCATGATGGTCGCCAACACGCCCTACCTCGCGGCCGCGGGCGTCGACCGCATGAAGCTACCGGGCGGCATCGGCATCGCCGGGCCTTACGATTTCCTGCCGCTCACCTCGCGCCGGCTGCAGGAGATATTCGGCGGCAATCGTCGCGAGACGCAGCCCATCGAATACGCGCGCGCGCCCCTGCCGCCGCTCCTGCTGCTGCATGGCACCGCCGACACGACGGTGAAACCGTTCAACAGCGAGCGGCTGGCCGAGGCCTGGCGCAAGGCAGGTGGCAAGGCCGAGCTCAAGCTCTATCCCGAGGTCGAACATATCGGCATCGTCGGCGCCTTCTCCGGCCTGCTGCGCCAGCGCGCCCCCACGCTCGAGGACACGATTTCGTTCATCGACCGGACCTGATCTTCCCTGGATCGCTTTGCGGAAGGAATAGCCACGGTGCGATCCGTGGGCTGGCCCCCGTCGCGCCGGTTCGCTAATGCTTGGGGAACACACCCCAGGGGGAAACGGCAAGATGATCAAGACGCGCTTCACCGAGATGTTCGGCATCAAGCACCCGATCGTGCAGGGCGGCATGCAGTGGGTCGGCCGCGCCGAACTCGCCTCGGCCGTCTCCAATGCCGGTGCGCTCGGCATCCTGACCGGCCTCACGCAGCCGACGCCGGAGGATTTGCGCAAGGAGATCAAGCGCTGCCGCGAGATGACGGACCAGCCGTTCGGCGTCAACCTCACCATCCTGCCGACGCTCGTGCCGCGCCCCTACGGCGAATACATCGACGCCATCATCGACTCGGGAATCAAGATCGTCGAGACGGCGGGCAACAACCCCAAGCCCTTCCTGCCCAAGCTCAAGGAAGCCGGCGTCAAGGTGATCCACAAGTGCACCGCCGTCCGCCACGGCCTCTCGGCCGAGAAGGCGGGCGTCGATGCCATCTCGATGGACGGCTTCGAGTGCGCCGGCCATCCCGGCGAGGACGACGTGCCGAACCTCGTGCTGCTGCCGGCCGCCGCCAACGTCATCAAGATCCCGATGATCGCGTCGGGCGGCTTTGCCGATGCGCGCGGCCTCGTTGCGGCGCTGGCGCTGGGCTGCGAGGGCATCAACATGGGCACCCGCTTCATGGCGACCAAGGAAGCCCCGATCCATCAGAACGTGAAGGAGAAGATCGTCTCCTCCGACGAGCGCAGCACCTCGCTGATCCTGCGCACCATGCGCAACACCAGCCGCGTCTACGGCAACAGCATCGCCAAGAAGACGATCGAGATGGAAGGCGAAGGCAAGACCATCCAGGAGATCGGTCCGATCGTCGCCGGCGCCAAGGGCAAGATCGTCTACGAGACCGGCGACATGGAGCACGGCATCTGGTCGGCCGGCACCTGCATGGGCCTGATCAACGACATCCCGAGCTGCAAGGAACTCGTTGAGCGCATCGTCGGCGAGGCTGAGGAGATGATCCGCGGCCGGCTGGCCAAGTCGCTCGCCGCCTAACGTCAGAAGAGTTCAGACTAACCGGGCGCGCTGCCTCATTGGAGCGCGCCACTCCAGTGGCGCTCAAGCTTTCTCAATGAGCAAGATATGAGCGCAACTGGAGTTGCGCGCTCCGTTGCTAGCCCGTGCGACGGGCGCGGTAGCGCTTCCACCCGCGCCAGGCGACGCCGCCGACCGGCGGCAGGAGGCAGAGACTCGCGGCGGAGATGGAAATCGCCGCCGCGATGCAGTTCAAGTCCCGGCGCAGGCCCACGACGCACTCCCAGTCGAGGGCCATGAAGAACAGCGACGCCAGCAGGATCGGGTTGGCGATCACGGCGACCAGCCAGAGCTTCCAGCCGGCGGCTTCGAAACCGGGCTTCCATTGGCACACCCGCGAGCTCACCGCTGCGCCGACCATCAGGGCGAGCGCGAAGTAGAGCGACGCCCGGACATCGAGGAACGCGCCTGCGCCCGCTCCCACCAGGACGGCGGAGATGAGGTGGCCCATGACGAACGGCGTGATGCGCAGCATGGGGTCAGAAACCGCGCACGACGCCACGACGCTTCCACGCGCGCCACAGCAAACCAGCGGACGGCGGCAGCATGCAAACGACAATGGCGAGGGCGGCAACCATGGGACTAAGGCAGGCGAAGAAGTCGCCTCCGCGGGGAAAGCACTGCCAACCGACTCCGGCAATCAACAAAGCAAACCAAACCAAGGGATTGCAGCACATCGCCAACAGGAACAGCTTCCAACCCGCTGCTTCTTGCGTTGGCCAGATGAACGAGGAGATCACGACGCTTATCGCCGTTCCTCCGAACATCAGGCCGGTCGTTAAAAGGGCCAACCCAAAATCTATCTGCGCGCCGGCAACCACGCCGACCCCAACGGCGGCAACAACCTGCGCAGAAACAAAGGGTGGGATATCGTGCATGATCCTCAGCCGGCGATCAGGCGGGCGACCGCTTCGGGATGGCTATCCAGCATGCCGTGATTGGCGCCGGCAAGCGCTTCGAGACGGGCATTGGGCAGAAGCTGCACCATGCCGCGGCCGATCGCCCGCACGATCTCGGGACTGCGGTCGCCACAGATCACGAGGACCGGCGGCGTAAAGGCTGCGAGCTGCTCCGCCGTTGCCGTGTCGTGGAAGCTGCTGCGCACGTCGAGCGCGTTGCGAGGGGCGTTGGCGTCGAGATAGGAGCGCACCGGATCGGGCATGCGGGCAAACGCCCCCTCGCCGAACCAGTAGTCGATCATCAGCCGCACCACGCCGGACTCGCCCGCCGAAGCGCGGCTCGCATAAGCCTCGAAATGCGCCGCCGCCGGATCGAGCGCTTCCCTGTCATCGGTGATCTGAAGCGCCCGGAAGAAGACCGGCTCGAGAAGCACCATCTTCTCGATCGTGCCGGGGGGCGCCTGCACGGCCGCTTGCACCGCGACGACACCGCCATAGGAGTGACCGGCCAGCCGGATGGGCCCACCAATGCTTTCGGCCAGACGCGCCACCGCAGCGCCCATCAGGGCGGCGCGGCCCACCGGCTCGTCCGGCACACCGTCGGACCCGCCATAGCCCGGCAGGTCGATGGCCAGCACGCGGAAGCGGTCGCGAAGATGCGGTACCACCCGCCCCCAGGACCGGCTGTCACCGGGCGAACCGTGGACCAGGACCAACGGCGGTCCGCTGCCCTCCTCGCGATAGTTGAGCTTCTTGCCACCGGGCAAATCGAGGACTGGCATCAGCGAGCTCCGTTCTGCACCAGCAGGGTCGAGGTCCCATGTGCCAGCACCTTGCCGTCGGCGGCAAGGACCCTCGCCTCGGCGGAGATGATCTGCCGGCCCTGCGCCACCGCCCTTGCCTCGGCCCAAACCCGGCCGGTCTCCCGCGAGATGGGACGCGAGAAATTGCCCTTGGTCTCGATCGAGACATAACCGGCGCCCGCCGGCAGCAGCGAGTGACCCGCACATCCCGCGACGCTGTCGATCAGGGTGAGTGCCCAACCGCCGTGCACGGTCCCCATCGGATTGAGCAGATGATCTCCCGGCTCGCCCTCGAAGGCGGCGAAGCCCTCGCCGACCTCGACGATCCAGAAGCTCATGGTCTTCGAGATCGGCGCCTGTGGCAGGTGCCCGTCGATGATCGCCTGAAGGATCTCGCGCCCCGTCTTACCCACCACATCGTTCGGCCGGGCCAGCCCATATCGGAAATCGTTCATTCTGTATTTCCATGTATATACATTTAATGTAGATACATATTTCAATGGCTCGCAAAGCACAATCCCCCAAATCCCTGCGCTCGGACGCCCGCGCGGCGCTCGAAACCTGCGCCGGCTGGAACGTCCGGCTGGCGGCGCGGCGCATCACCCAGTTCCTCGAACAGCGGATGGACGGTGCCGGCCTCTCGTTTGCCCAGTTCGGCCTGATGGCGGAGATCGCTTCGGCGGCAGACGACACGATCACCGCGCTCGCGACCCGCATGGGGCTCGATCAGTCGACGCTCTCGCGAACGCTGCGCACGCTCGAAGCCGACGGGCTGGTCGAGATCGCCGTCGCCGAGGGCGACCAGCGCCGGCGCATGGTGTGGCTGACCGAAAAGGGTGCGCGGCGGCTGGAGGCCGCCCTCGTTTCCTGGCGACAGGCCCATGCCGAGTTGGACAAGCTCATCTCGCCGGATCTGGCGCGGCGCCTGGCATTGGAGACCGAACAGCTATGACCGATGCCGCCCTGCTCGACAGCCGCACCGCCTGGATCACCGCCTCCGCGGCGCTTGCCATCCTGACGCTCTGCTACGGTGCGCCGCTGGTCTCGGTGGTCGCCATGAAGCCGATCGCGGCGGAACTCGAGACATCGCGCTCGGGCGCGGCCGGCGCCGGTTCCGTGGTCTATATCGGCGCCGCGCTCGGCGGCATCGTCGCGGGATGGCTGGCCGGCAAGCTCGGGGTGCGCCGCGTCGTGATCTTCGGCGGCGCGATGGTCGGAGCGGGGCTACTCCTCTCCTCGTCCGGTGGCATCCTCGAACTCTATGCCGGACACGGCGTGCTGATGGGCCTGTTCGGCACGGCCTGCATGTTCTCGCCGCTGATCACCTATGTGAGCCGCTGGTTCGAGCGCCGCCGCGGCGCGGCCGTGGCGTTGATCTCCTCGGGCCAGGCCGTGGCCGGTGCGATCTGGCCGCCGATCCTGCAGCTCGGCGCCGACGCCTTCGGCTGGCGCTGGACGATGGTGGCGTTCGCCATCCTGACGGTCGTCGCCGTGGTGGCGCTCACGGTCGTCTTCCTGCATCCGCCGCCGGAGGAGTCAGCGGCGGCGATCGGCGCGACCGACCGGCCGCAGGCGACCGGAGACGTGCTCGGCATGCCACGCAACCGGCTCATGATCCTGCTGATGGTCGCGGTATTCTGCTGCTGCGTGCCCATGGCCGTGCCGATGCACCACGTGCCCGCCTTCTGCAGCGACCTCGGCATGACGCCGCAATACGGCGCCGCGATGCTGTCGGTGCTGCTGGGCTGCGCCTTCCTGGCGCGCCAGTTCTGGGGCTGGGTCGCCGATCGCATCGGCGGCTTGCAGACCCTGCTGTGGAGTTCGCTCGTGCAGGCAACGGCGCTAGCCGGCTTCCTGCTCACCAAGGATCAGGCGGCGCTGTTCGCCATCTCCGCGCTGTTCGGCGTCGGCCTGTCGGGCCTGTTGCCCGCCTACGTCATCACCGTGCGCGAATACTATCCGGTCGAGGAAGCCAACTGGCGCATTCCCACCGTCCTCTTCGCCGGCCTTTTAGGCATGGCGATGGGCGGCTGGGGCGCGGGCTTCCTCTACGATGCCTTCGCGGGCTACCGGCCCGCCTTCGCCGTCGGGATGGCGTTCAATCTCGCCAATCTCGCGGTCCTGTTGTTCCTGGTCTCGCGCACTCACACCAGATTGATGCGACAGCCACAGACCTCGACCTGACCGACACCGTGTCGGCGGCCGCGCTTCTCGGCAGCCGCCAGCACGCGTTCGCGGTCGACGACGTTCACGTCGTAAGCCGACACGCCGGGCCCGCGCCCGTCGACGATCGGCACGAAGCGGATCTGCGATCCGTCGAGCCGGATGATGTTGTCGACGGCCGGCCGGTTCAGGATCCGCGACCAGGACGCGGCGGCGCCGTCGGGATCGTCATGCTGGATCTCGACACCCGCCAGGCCGTTGGTGACGTCCGAGCGTGCATGCTTCAGCCAGTCCTTCTCGGCCGGCGGCCACCACAGAGCGGGATCGGTGCCCTTGGGCGCAAACGTTGTGTCGATCGACAGCAGCACGCCGTTCGTGTCCGACGGATGGAAGTGCGTGTACTGGTATTCGGGCAGGTCCTTCTCCGCCACGGCACGGACGCCGAGCGCGGTGACCCTCTGACGCTCCGCTGCCGCATCCGGCACCTGCAGGATCACCATATAGCCGCCGTCGCCCTTGCGGCGGTCGATGTAGCGGCCGGCCGAGGTACCCTCCTTGAACGGAGAGACGATCTCGAGGAAGTCGTTGCCGGTTGGGCAGACGACATTGGCCAGGCCCCATTTGGCGACACCGGGATCGCGATAGGCGACCTCGATGCCCAGGATGTCGCACAGCTCCTCGGCGGAGCTCTCCAGGTCTTTGCAGACGAAGACGCATTGCCTCAGTCTCATGGCTTCACTCCCGTTCCTTCGTTGTGTGGTCTATCGTAACGCCATGCGGACCGTGTGGACCATGGGCTTCGTGGCAGCGGCCGCCCTCTCATTCTGCCTCCCGGATTTCGTCGTCTTCCGTTTCACGCAGGCCGCGATCTGGTCGATCGCGCTGATGGGGCTGGTGATCCTGTGCGGCGTCAGCGGGCAGTTCTCATTGGCCCAGGCTGCCCTGTTCGGCATCGGCGGCTATGGCGCGGCGATCCTCGGCGCTTATACGCCGCTCCCGGGCTACGCCGGTCTCGCCCTGGCGCCGATCCTGGGCTTTGCCGCGGGCTACGGCGTCGGCCGGATCGCAGGCCGGCACAGCCTGTGGACGCAGGCGCTCGTCACCTACGCCGTCGTCATCGCCTTTCCCCAGCTCCTGCGCTGGCGGCCGATCGAGCATTGGACCGGCGGCGTCCAGGGCCTCTATCTCGATTTTCCGACGCCACCCTTGAGCCTCGTCAGCAACGATCGCTGGGCGTTCCTCATGGCACTGGCGCTGCTGGCCGGCGGGACGTGGCTCGCGCACAACCTGATACACAGCCGATCCGGCCGCGCCCTCAAAGCCGCACGCGATCAAGATTTTGCGGCGGCGGCGCAGGGCATCCGCGTCCCGCAGGCACGTGCGGCGGCGTCCGGCATCGCCGGCGCCTATCTCGCCGTGGCGGGCTGCCTGTCGGCCTGGCAATTCGGATTCGTGGGACCGGGAAGCTACAATTTCGCCCTGTCGGTCCAGATGCTGTTCGGCCTGGTGATCGGCGGCATGCACTCGGCAAGCGGTGCGATCCTGGGCGGCCTGTTCCTGCAGTTCTTTCCCGACGTGACGGCGGGACTGGGCAAGGGCTTCTCGGCCCTGCTCTACGGCGTGCTGCTGATCGCCGCCATGGTGGCGATGCCCGACGGCGTGGCGGGCACGCTGGCCCGCCTCGCCGCCTGGCTGAAGCTCAGATTCCCTTGAAGTTCGGCGCGCGCTTCTCGACGAAGGCGCGGGCCGCTTCCTTGTGATCTTCCGTCTCGCCGGTGCGGATCATGCGCGCGGCTTCGCTGTCGAGCGCCTCGGAGAGCGTGCCTTCTTCCGCGATCTTCATGTTCTTCTTGGCGTGCCACCAGGCGACGCGCGGGCCGGCCGCCAGCTTCTTGGCGAAGGCCATCGTCTCGGCATCGAGATTGGCATCGTCGACGATGCGGGTCGCGAGGCCCAGCTTCTCGATCTGCTCGGCGTTCAGGATCTCGGCGGTGAAATAGAGTTCGCGCGCCTTCGACGTGCCGACCAGCTTGTGCAGGAAATAGTGCGATCCGAAGTCGCCGGAGAAGCCGACCTTGGCAAAGGCGGTCGTCATGCGGGCGCTCTTGCCGACGAAGCGCATGTCGGCGGCGAGGGCCAGCGACAGGCCGGCGCCGGCCGCCACGCCGTTCACCATGGCGATCGTGGGCTTGCCCATTTCGTGCAGCAGCTCGGAGACCTGCATGCGCACGCGGATGTCGTGGACCTTGTCCTCGTAGGTCTTGTCCTGGTCGCGGCCCGCCGCCATCGACTTCACGTCGCCACCGGCGCAGAAGGCCTTCTCGCCCGCACCGCGCACGACGACGCAGCCGATGCTGCGGTTGCCCGCCGCTTCCTCGAGCGCCTCGCTGAGCGCACTCATCATGTCGCGGTTCAGCGCGTTCATGGCGTCGGGACGATTCAGCACGATCTTCATCACGCCGTCTTCGATGGTCTTGATCAGATAGGACATTCGACTTCCTCCGGGATTGCGATTGGCGGGCGTTGCGGCGAATGTTTCCCAAACCAATGAGTCGCGCAACGACATTCCGTCTTGCTGGGCGGAACAATGCCGGGAGGGCATCCGGACCATGAAATACGAGACTTTGCTGACCGACCTCGTGGGTGGCGTGATGACGGTGACGCTCAACCGTCCCGACAAGCTCAACGCCTTTTCCACGACGATGAGCCGCGAACTCATCGACTTCTTCCAGCGCGTGAATGCGATGGATGAGGTGCGCGCCATCGTCGTCACCGGGGCCGGCCGCGCCTTCTGCGCCGGCGCCGACATTTCCGGCGGCACCGGCGCGTTCCAGGTGTGGAACGACGGCAACAAACCGCAGAAGCGCGAGGCCAGCGATTCGATCACCCTGGCAATCTTCAACTGCCTGAAGCCCATCGTGGCGGCGATCAACGGCGCCGCGGTCGGCGTCGGCATCACCATGTGCCTGCCGATGGACGTGCGCATGATGTCGAGCAGCGCGCGCATCGGCTTCGTCTTCAACAAGCGCGGCATGGCCATGGAGGCCGGAAGCTGCTGGTTCCTGCCGCGCCTGGTCGGCATGCAGCAGGCGCAGGAATGGGTGATGACGGCCGAACTGTTCGGCGCCGACGAGGCGCTGAAGGGCGGCCTCGTCCGGTCCGTTCATGCGCCGGATGAGCTCTTGCCGGCGGCGCAGGCGCTGGCCGCGAAGTTCGCCGCCTCGACCTCCTCCGCCGTCGCGGCGGCGGTCAACCGGCGTTTGATGTGGAGCATGTGGGGTGCGCAGGATCCACTCGACGCCGTGACGCTCGACCTGCAGTGCGTCGGCCATCTCGCGGCCGGCGCCGATGCGCAGGAGGGAATCAAGTCGTTCTTCGAGAAGCGCGCACCCGACTTTCCCTTGAAGCCCTCGAAGGACATGCCGCCCTTCGGGCCGTGGGCTCAGGCCGCCGGCGGCAGCAAGTAGACGCCGGGCTCGGCCGACAGGTTCTGCTTGATGCGGCGACTGACCTCGTCGGCCAGCACCTCGGACTTGCCGGCTTCCAGCGCTTCGAGCGCGGCCTTCACGACATCCTCGGGCTTCGACTTGGGCGCCGTGACATGGCGGACCATGTCGGTGTCCATGTAGCCGACATGCAGGGCGAGGACCTGCGTGCCCTGGCCGCGCAGCTCGTGGCGTAGGCCGTTGCTGAACGACCAGGCCGCCGCCTTGGACGCAGCGTAGGTCGACGAACTCGGGAACGCGACCCAGCTCAGCGCCGACAGCACGTTCACGATCGCGCCGCCGCCATTGCGGCCCAGAATCGGCGCGAAGGCGCGGCTGACGGCGATCGGGCCGAAGAAATTGGTCTCGAACTCGGCGCGCGCCGCCTCGACGCCATTCTCGCCGAGGAAGCCGGAACCGCGAATGATGCCGGCATTGTTGACCACCAGGGTGACGTCGCCCAGGTCACGCGCCGCGGCCGCGACTTCCTCGGGCTTCGTCACGTCGAGACGGACCGGCTGGACGCCGGCCTGCCTGATCGACGCAGGATCGCGCGCGGCCGCATAGACCTTTCTCGCCCCGCCGGCGAGCAGCGCCTGGGTGAAGGCAAGGCCGAGGCCGCGATTGGCGCCGGTCACGAGGGCAACAGAGTTCTGGATTTTCATGGCAGCAGTCCTTCGACGTCGAAATGACACGTTGGACAGTGAAGTGGTGGCAACGACGACAACGCAAAGCGAGGTTTTCTTGGCCAGCGCGGAGTTTTGTTTAATTGCCGGCTGGATTGACAGAGCATAGGAGCGAGTCGCATCCTTGGGTTGCTGCTGTAGGGCGCATCGGCCGAGGCCGAAGGGGCTATGCCCACCTACGTCACCCAACCGACGTTGCGCCCATGCCGAATCTCGAAAACCTCCGCAAACAGGCCAAGCTCTATGTGCGTTGGCACCGCGACCGCCATCATCCGGTGGCGGCGCAAATCCGCGCCGCGCTGCCGCGTTTCAAGGACATGACCGACCGTCAGATCCTCGATGCCGCGTTCAAGCTCGGCGACGCCCAGGAGCTTGTCGCCCGCCAGGCCGGCTTCGAGACATGGCAGGCGCTCAAGACAGGAGTGCAGACCATGAGCGATACCAATCCCGCCACCATTCCCCAGCCGGCAATCGCTTCGGTGGAAGCAGTGCTGTACGTGGCCGACATCGTGGCATCGTGCGCCTTCTTCACCGAGACGCTCGGCTTCAGCGTTGTATTCACCTACGGTGAGCCACCATTTTACGGCCAGGTGAAGCGCGACGCCGCCCGACTGAATCTCCGACGGGTCTGCGAGCCGGTCTTCGTTGACAACATTCGCGAACGGGAGAAACTGCTGGCCGCCTCGATGACGCTGAATAGTTCGCGCGAGATCAAGCGGCTCTTCTTGCAATACCAGCAGGCCGGCGTCGATTTCTTCCAGCCGCTGAAGCAGGAGCCCTGGGGCGCGCGGACTTTCATCCTGCGCGATCTCGACGGCAACCTGCTGCTATTCGCCGGCCCGGCCGTGTGATCACTGCTGGCGGCAACCAGCCGCCTGCCGTTCGACTGAGCGAAAGGCAGGCTCACATCGGGCTATGCGGCGCGGCGCCGGAATGGCACGATTCGCCGGTCCAGCTCGGTTAAGGAGAGACATGAAGGCGATGATCTGCCGCCAGTGGGGCGGCCCTGAGGACTTGCGGCTGGAAGAGATCGAGTCGCCGCCGCTGAAGACCGGCCAGGTGCGCATCCGGATCCGCGCGGCCGGCGTCAGCTTCGCCACCACGCTCATCATTGCGGGCAAGTACCAGCGCCGCCCGCCCTTCCCTTTCGCGCCCGGTACCGAGGCGTCGGGCGTCGTCACGGAAGTCGATCCCGCCTGCAAGCGGGTCAAGGTCGGCGACGAGGTCGTGGCGGTGCTCGACTGGGGCGGCCTGGCCGAGGAAGCCGTGGCGCATGAGGTCAATGTCTTCCCCAAGCCGCGCAATGTGGGTTTCGTCGAGGCCATCCAGCTCGCCATCTCCTATCCGACCTCAGCCGGTGCGCTCACCTGGCCCGAGGCGCTCGACGTGCAGTCCGGCCATACGCTGCTGGTCCATGCCGCAGCCGGCGGCGTCGGTATGGCGGCCGTCGAAATCGGCAAGATCCTGGGCGCGACGGTGATCGCCACCGCGGGCGGCGCGCGCAAGACGGCGTTCGCCAAGGCGCACGGTGCGGACCATGTCATCGACTACAACGCGAACGATTTCCGGGAAGAAGTGCTGAAGATCACCGGCGGCCGCGGCGTCGACCGGGTCTACGATCCGGTCGGCGGCGATGTCTTCACGCAGTCGCTGCGCTGCATGGCCGTGGGCGGACGCATCTGTCCCATCGGCTTCGCCAGCGGCACGATCCCGCAGATCCCGGCGAACATCCTGCTGGTGAAGACCCTGGCCGTGATGGGCTTCAACTACGGCTACTATGTCGGCTGGAGCCCGCACGATGCACGCTTCGAGGAGGCGAAGCGCACTTTCGCCCTGATGGAGCGGATTCGCGGCTGGTGCGAGCAGGGACTTTGCCGCCCGCACGTGGACCGGACCTTCGCCCTTCCCGAGGCGCCGCAGGCAATGCGCGCGCTGCTCGAGCGCAGCGTCACCGGGCGCGTCGCCATCGTGATGGACGCGTAGCCCGCCTTGAGTCTTTCCGACTGAGACTGAATCATATCAGTCGTCTCAAAAGCCACCTCACCCTGAGGAGCGGTCCGCAGGACCGCGTCTCGAAGGGTGGGAACGAGCATCACGATTGCTGCCTATCCTTCGAGACGCGCGCTGCGCGCGCTCCTCAGGATGAGGTAGTGTGAGTGGACTCGAAGCGGAAAGACTCTAAATCAGGCCCGGCGCCTTGGCGCCGATGCCGCTCGGCAGGTTGCTGAAGTCCATGCAGTAGCCCGCCAGGGGGCGCGGCACCTTGCTGACGAAGAGATCGTAGGGGATGGCCTCCGCGAGCACCGCGGCCGCCGTGTTGATCTGTCCGCGCAGGAGGGCGGCATTGTTGGCGCCCATCTGCACGAAGTCGTAGGGCTGGCCGCAATAGGTCCAGGTCGCCTTGTGCAGCATCTGCTTGCGATCGGGCGACTGGACCTGTGCCGTTACCTGCGCGATGAGCGCGATCTTCGGATTGACGTGCGCCTGATGGAATATGGCGAGCTTGTATTCGAGGGCAATGATGTGGGCGGGAGCGCCCCCAGCGACGGCGGTCGCGCTTTGCTGGGCAGCCGTCGACGCACCCGACGTCATGCTCGAAACGACAATGTCTCCGGCGATCTTCGAGGCGGCAAGCCTCGCCCTCAGATCCTCGCTGAAGTCGGTGTCCTGCATCGCCAGTCGCAGGTCGGCGCGCGTGCTGTCGACCACATCCTCCGACTGCGCCTCCGCAGCGCCCTTCGCGCCACCGACCGCCGCGCCCACTGGTGCCAGCAGCAGGCCAAGCAGGTTGCCGCTGCTGGTCATCGTGGCGACCCCTTGAGCCGCGCCGCGCTGGCCGCCCTCGGCGCTGCCGCGAGCGCCGATCTGGGACGTGTCCGAATTCTTGATTCCGGAGACGTCACCCGAAATCGACGAGATTGTCCGTCGCGTGGAATCCGGTATCGGGGTGACGGGAGGCTGGGCGCAGGCCGAAACGAAAATACAGGCAACACTCGCAATCGCGAGAATACGCGTAGCTACCATCAATAGCCTCTCCCCCCCGTAGTTCAACCAGTGGAGACTATCGGCCTGTTCACTGTCAACATTTGAAAGGTGGCAAATATGTCAGCGGCACCTCGCATGGCGCGCATCTACTTCTTCGTCAGCTTGCCCTCGAAAACGCAGTAGCCGTCGAGCTTGATTTTGGAATCGCCTTCCTTGATCTGGCCGATGACGTCCATGACGCCGCTGCCGCCGACCTTCGCCGAGGTCTTGATGGCGCCGTTCCTGCCGAGCGTCGCCTCGAAGCTGCGCTCCGGGCGGCCTTCCTGCTGGAACCTGCCCTTGACCGCATCGCCGTCGACGGTGACGTCGATCACCATCTTGTAGGTCGGACACTTGCCGCTGCCGGGGACATTCGTGCCGTACCCGGTCCATGTGTATACGACCGGCTGTGCGTGGGCCGCGCCGGCGGCGAGCAAGAAGGCCACAGCGGTTGCGGCAAAGGTCCGGGTCATCGATCTGGCTCCCAGCTGGGTATTTTGCGGGACGACGCTAATCGCCTACTGATGCAAGTCACTACCTGCCGGTGAATTGCGGCTCCCGCTTCTCCAGGAAGGCCTTGATGCCCTCCTTCATGTCTTCGGTCTGCATCAGCGGCAGGAGCTGCAGGAAGACATGATGGACATGCTCGTTGAAGGGCTCGTTCCACGCCATCCGCATCATCCGCTTGGCGGCCTGGATGGCGAGCGGAGCATTGGCGGCGATCTCCAGCGCCAGCTCGCGCGCGGCGCCCATGACGTCGCCGTCCGGCACGACCTTGTTGACCAGACCGATCTCCAGCGACTGCGCTGCGTTCAGCGTCCGGCCGGTGAAGATCAGCTCGGCCGCCTTGGCCCAGCCCAGCATCCTCGGCAGGTACCAGGTGCCGCCCGATTCCGGCAGCACGCCGCGCTTGGCATAGGAGGCCGCGAGCTTGGCCGACTGCGCCATCACCCTGATGTCGGCACCCAGCGCCAGGTCCAGGCCGTAGCCGGCCGCGGAACCGTTGAGGGCGCAGATCACCGGCTTGTCCATCGCATGGAGGACCGGCGGCGGCGTGTTGCGCAGGTCGATATTGGTCGGCGTGGCGCCCGAGCCGACGCTCAGATTGTCGGTGCCCTTGCGCTGCGCCTCGAGGTTCAGGCCCGCGCAGAAAGCGCGGCCGGTGCCGGTCAGGATGACGACGCGCACGGCGCGGTCCTCGTTGGCCTTCACCAGCGCATCGGTGAGCTGCTTCAGCATCGGGCCGGAAATCGTGTTCATGCGCTGCGGCGCATTGAGTGTGACGGTCGCGATCGCGCCATCGACACCGTAGAGCAGTTCCTCCGGCATTACCGAAGCTGTGGGCTCGGCCGCAAACTGGCTCATGTTTCCTCCCTCTCCTGATTGCCGCTATGGTGGCGCAGGAGATCAGAACACGCCATGCAAAACCGTTTCATCGACCTTTACAGCGACACCAAGACCAAGCCCTCCCCCGGCATGCGGAAGGCCATGGCCGACGCCGAAGTCGGCGACGAGCAGAAGATGGAAGACCCCACCGTCAACCGCCTGCGCGACCGCGTCTGCGAGCTTCTCGGCAAGGAAGACGCGGTGTTCCTGCCGAGCGGCACCATGGGCAACCAGATCGCGATCCGCGTGCATTGCCGGCTGGGCGACGAGGTGATCACCGACCGCACCGCGCACATCATCAACGCCGAGACGGGCGGCACCGCCGCCAATGCCGGCGTCATGATCCGCATGCTCGACGGTCCCTATGGCGTGTTCACCGGCGAACAGGTCAAGGAAGCCATCCGCGATCCCAACAGCCGGAACGCCCCGCGCTCGCGCCTCGTGTCGATCGAGAACACGTCGAACGGCGGCTGCGGCACGGTATGGCCGCTCGCCACCATGCAGGGCGTGACCAAGGTGGCGCGCGAGGCCGGCCTCAGCCTGCACATGGACGGCGCGCGCCTCTGCAATGCGGTCGTGAAGTCGGGCACCAAGGCCAGCGACTACGCCGCCTGCGTCGACTCGCTGTGGCTCGACTACACCAAGGGCCTGGGCGCGCCGGTCGGCGCCAGCCTGGCGGGGTCGAAGGAGTTCATCAAGGAAGCCTGGCGCCAGAAGCAGATGCTGGGCGGCTCGATGCGCCAGTCGGGGGTCATCGCCGCCGCCGCACTCTATGCCCTCGAGCACAACTGGGATCGCCTGGCCGAGGATCACGACAATGCCCGGCACCTCTCCGAAGGCCTCGCCAACATCAAGGGCTTGAAGATCGACGTGCCGCGCATGGAGACCAACCTGGTCTTCTTCGAGGTGACCAAGCCGGGCTGGACGCCGCTGCGGCTGGTCGAGGCGTGCAAGGAGCGCGGCGTCGGCATGGGCACAGCCGCCGGCAACCGCATCCGCGCCGTCACCCATCTCGACGTCAACAAGGGCGACATCGATAGCGCCCTGAAGGTGATCAGCGACGCGCTGGCGGCTTAAGGCTTTACCTCCCCATTCAAATGGGGAGGTGTCGCGTCCTGCGCGACGGAGGGGTCATGACCCCATCGCCCTCGTAAGACGAGGGCACTTCCCCTTTGCGGAGCCCGCAAAGGGGAAGAGTTTGACTACGGCGCGGCATTGCCGCGCCGTACCCACTCCTGCACCAGGAAACGAACGTCGAAGATCGGCTTGCTGTCGTAGCCGCGGCCGACCCAGCAGAATTGGCGCTGCTCGAGATTGCGATCGGCCACGAGCCGAATGCCCGCTTCGAGATCGCCCCGTCGTGCCAACGCGACGGCCTGCAGGCCTTGCAACGTGTCGCGCAGGCAGGCCGCGTCCTTCGCCGGCAACTGCGCCAGCTCGCGCGGAAGCTGGCGGGATGCCGCTTCGATCTCGCTGGCCTTGCCATCCCAAGCGAGTGCGTCCGCGACCTCGATCAGGCGCCGGCTCGCTTCCTGCACATCCGTACCTTGTCGCAGGCCCACGAGCGTCGCGACATCCGTCTCGTCGCCCAGCTCGCGCAGTAGCATGACGCCGACGAAGATGTCGGAGACGCCGAACGCGCCCGCGCCGCCGGCCACGAACGCGCGCAGCATCGCCTTTGCCTTGTCGACCTGCCCCTGCAGCAGCAGGAGCCGAAGAGCGGCAAGGTCCTTGCCGGGAAACACATCGAGATAGGCCGAAAGCGCAGCGGCGGCCTGCGGCTTCAGGCCGGCATTCTCCTGAGCCTCGATGAGAGAGACGATGCGCACGCCGTCGAAGTCGATCGCCGAGGGATCCTGATCGATCAGCGCATGGGCGTCGGCGCCTCTGCCTTCCATCACCAGGGCCACGAGTTGAAGCTGCGCCAGCAGCTTGGGGCTCATCCGCTCCAGGGCCTGGCGTTCCGGTTCGGCAAGATCGGCCAGCCGCCTGGCAAGGCCCGAGCGGGGATAGGCAGCCAGGAAGCCCATCGCCCAGTCGAGGCTCAGCGCCTTTGCCGCCGTTTCGTCGATCTCTCCGCCGGCCGCCACACGGGCCAGGATCAACGACTGCCTCGCCCAGTACCAGGCAAGCGCCGGGCCGTTGTTGCGCCGCGCGAGATCGGTCTGCGTCTCGGCCGCCAGGATCGCGGCGTTCGTCAGATCGATCCCGTTCTCACGAACACTCTTTTCGAAGACGGCGATCAACTGGTCGATCAGTTCGACGGAGCGCGCACCGGTGCTCGCCCCGGCAACCGCTTCCGCAAGGGCAACGAGATAGGGCCGTCCCAGCGTCGTGCCGGCCGGTTCCGCCGTCAGCTTGAAGGCCGACTGCCAGTAGACGCTGCGCGCCTGCCAGCGCCGCGCGAAGCCGCGATCGAGCGTCCAGTCGCAGTCGCCGTAATCCGTCGACACGCGGCGTTCGGGTGAGAACTGGCGCGGCTCGACAGCCTCGATGACCTTGCGGACCAGCCGCTCGACGTCGCCGCTGTCGCCCCGGCGACTGGCCACGACGGCGAGCCGCGTCAGGATCTCCGGCCCGGCGGGCGCACGGCGTGTGGTCTGCGTCATGCTGCGGCCCGCCCGCTGCTCGGCCTCGGCCGTGGCCCCCAGGTCGGCGAGCCTCAGGCCCAGCGAGCTATCGAGTTCAGGATCGGTCAGCCGGATCGCCACCTGTCGCGCCAGCGATCTGTGGTCGCGCTGGCACAGCCAGCCGATGCCGGCACTGCGATTGACGACACCCGCGGCCTCACTGACCCCCGGCTGCATCGACTGGAAGAACCAGGTCATGGCATCGGCATCGTCTGCCCGCATGAGCTGCCAGAAATACTGCTGGTTCACGCCCTCACCGGACGACAGGCCGGAATACTGCCGGTCGATCAGGAAGAGGCGTTGCAGGTCGTCGCGCTCTTCCGCGAGGGCCTTCGCCACGGTCATGCCGGCTTCAATCACTTCACGGTCGCCCGACAGCGGCTTGTCGACCAACGCTTCCTCGATCGATCTCAACCGGTCCGCGGCCGCGTACGGGCGCTGCGCCGACGGCAGCGAGAGCGAGGCGAGGTAGCCCTCGATCTGCAGCCGCCGCTTCAGGTCGGCGTTCGACTCACGTTGCGCCTTCTCGATATGGGCATCGACCAGCTCGACGGCCCGGCCAAGCGTCGTCCGCGGCACCGGCGTCTGCGCATGACCGACCGATGCAGCGCAGGTCATTGCCAGTGCGAATGCCAAAGCAGACTTGATCCAAAGCCTAGATTTCATCGTCGATGCTGGTTACCGAAACCGGTGTATAAAGCTCGTTACAGAACGACTGAGAGCTTTTGGTGGCAAAGTTTACAACAATCCGCACGGTTCGGCACGAAGCCCCAGCTCGGTTCATTCCATTGCCATGAACGTGCCGCTGAAGCTGGGTCATTCGATCACGCGTCGGGAGGACCAGAGGTTCCTGACCGGCCGCGGGCGCTATGCCGACAATACGGCGCCGGTGGACGCGCTTTCTGTGCTCTTCTTGCGCTCGCCGCACGCACATGCGCGGATCGTGAGCATCGACACGGAGGCTGCCCTCACCTCACCCGGTGTGAAGGCAATCTACACGGCCCAGGATCTCTCCGCCGACAAGGTCGGCCACCTGCCGGCCATCAGCGAGATCAAGGACGACGCCGGCAACCGCCATCGCGAGCCGCCGCATCTTCCCATGCCGGTCGGCAAGGTCCGCCATGTCGGCGACATCGTGGCCATGATCGCGGCCGACACGATCGACCAGGCGCGCGACGCTGCCGAAGCCCTTTATGTCGAGTACGAGGAGCTGCCTGCGGTTGTGACGGCAGCGCAAGCTCTCGCGCACGATGCACCGCTGGTGCACGACGATGTGCCCGGCAACCTGATGTGCCGCTGGGGCAAGGGCGACAGCGCGGCGACGGAGGCGGCATTCGCGCGCGCGGCGCACGTCTCGACGCTTTCGATCCGCTCGCCGCGCCAGATCGTCCACTACATGGAAACCCGCGCGGCCTGGTCAAGCTACGACGCCGTGGACGACGTCGTAACCGTCACCTTCTCCTCGCAAGGCGTCCAGATCCCGCATCGCCTGATGTGCGAGCGCGTACTCGACCTCCCGAAGGAAAAGCTGCGGCTGGTCACCGAGGATGTCGGCGGCGGCTTCGGACCGAAATATCCGATATATGCCGAGTCGACCCTGATCGCCTGGGCAACCCGCAAGCTCGGGCGCGGCCTGCGCTGGACCTGCGAGCGTGCCGAACTTTCCCTGGCCGACAGTCACGCACGCGATCTCGTCGCCACGGCGGACCTGGCGCTCGATGCCGACGGCCGCTTCATCGGCCTGCGCGTTAGGGCGCAAGCGAACTACGGCGCCTACGTCTCGATGTTCGCGCCGACCATCCCGACGACGGGCCTCGCCAAGGTCATCTCCGGCCTTTATCGCATTCCCGCGATCCGCATCGACTTCGACTGCTTCTTCAGCAACACCGTGCCGGTGGACGCGATCCGCGGCGCCGGCAAGCCCGAGGCGCTGTTCCTGCTGGAGCGCCTCGTCGACCTGGCCGCCCACGAGACCGGGCGCACGCCGGTCGAGCTGCGCCGCCTCAACCTGCTGCGGGCCGACGAGATGCCTTACGCCGCCGCGAGCGGCTACACCTATGACGCCGCCGATTGCACGCGGCTGTTCGAGACGGCGCTCACGGTCGCCGATGAAGCCGGCTTCGCGGCACGGCGCGCCATGAGCGAAGCTGCCGGCAAGCGGCGCGGGCTGGGATTCTCCTGCCATCTCCACGGCACCGGCGGTATCGCCGATGAGCATGTCGTCGTGAACGTCGAGGCCGATCGCCTGGTCGCCCGGGTCGGCACGCAAAGCCAGGGCCAGGGCCACGAGACCGTGTTCGCGCAGATCCTGTCCGCTGCCCTCGACGTCCCAGTCGAGCGCATCGAGGTCCGCCAGGGCGACACGCGCAGCATCCCGCGCGGCGGCGGCACCGGCGGCTCCTCCTCGACGATCATCAGCGGCACGACCTTGAAGCGCGCGGCCGACGTGGTGATCCAGCGCGGCCGCGACCTTGCGGCGGAACGGCTCGAAACCTCGGCGGAAGACATCGCCTATCGCGACGGTGCCTTCGAGGTGGTGGGCACCGACCGCAGGGTCGGGCTGTTCGAGCTGGCGGCCTGGAAGCCGTTCGATGGCGATGCGGTGTTCGCCGACAAGATCGAATCGTTCCCGACCGGCGTCATGGTCTGCGAGGTCGAGGTCGATCCCGAAACCGGAGAGACGCATATCGACCGCTTCCTAGCCGTCGCCGATTGCGGCCCGATCGTGAATCCGCGCCTGCTCGCCGGCCAGATGCATGGCGGCATCGTGCATGGGCTCGGCAATGCGCTGATGGAAGAGGCGCTCTATGACGAAGAGACCGGCCAGCTCCTGAGCGGCACGCTGATGGACTATGCTTTGCCGCGCGCCGACGATCTGCCGCCGTTGCAGGTGGAGACGATCGTCACCCTCTCGCCCAACAATTCGCTGGGCTTCAAGGGCGTCGGCGAGCTGCCGACCAACGGCGCCCCGGCGGCGCTGGGCAACGCCGTGCTCGACGCGCTGCGACCGCTGGGTGTGCGCCACATCGACATGCCGCTGACCGCCGCCAAGGTCTGGACGGCGCTGCAGGCCGTGACATCGCACCGAAAGGTCGGCTAGCTTCCGTCCCAATAGGGAGGAAGAAGTGATCAATAAAATAACCGCCGCGGTTGCCGGCGCGCTGCTGTTGTTCGCCCCCAGTGCTTTCACCCAGGGGGCATTTGCGCAAGCCGGCTGGCCCAACAAGCCGATCAGGCTGGTGGCCCCCTATCCGCCCGGCGGCCAGACCGATGTCGCGTCCCGCTACTTCGCCGAGAAGCTTTCCGGCGTGCTGGGCCAGCAGATCATCGTCGACAACAAGCCCGGCGCCAACGGCATGGTCGGCATGGAGATCGTCAAGAACCTGCCGGGCGACGGCTACACGTTCGTGTACGTGAACTCGTCGATGATGTGCATCAATCCGTACGTCTACAAGAAGATCCCCTACGACGGCTTCAAGGACTTCATGCCGGTGACGCAGCACGGGCTGGCGCCGCTCGCCATGGTCGTGCCGCCGTCGCTGAACCTGAAGACGGTCAAGGAATTCGTCGACTGGGCAAAGGAGCGCAAAGGCAAGGTCAACTTCGCATCGTTCGGCAACGGCTCGTCGTCGCACATCTGGGGCGAGATGCTGAACCAGGCCGAGAAGCTCGACATGACCCACGTCCCCTACAAGGGCGCGGGACCCGCGGTGCAGGATGTCGTGGCCGGACACATCCCGATGACCATCCAGGATCTCGCGGCCAGCGGCGGCGCGATCAACGGCGGCAAGCTGACGCCGCTCGCGGTGACCTCCGCGCAGCGCTGGCCGCGCCTGCCCAACGTGCCGACCTTCGAGGAGGCCGGCTACAAGATCAACCTGACGGGCTGGAACGGCATCATGGCGCCGGCCGGCACGCCCAAGGAGATCGTCGAGCGCGTGAGCGCGGAGATCCGCAAGCTGGTGCAGACTCCCGAGGGCAAGGAGAAGCTCCTCGACATGGGCCTGATCGCCACCGGCACGACTCCGGCCGAGATGACCGAGATCATGAAGACCGGTTGCGCCGCCTGGGGCGACGCCGTGAAGCGCGCCGGCGTCGAGCCGGAGTGATTGCCTCAATGGAGCGCGCCACTCCAGTGGCGCTCATAACCTGTCTACCGGCAAAACTTGAGCGCCACTGTAGTGGCGCGCTCCAATGAGTCCCGATTTAACGCCTAGATAGCCGATCAAGAGCCACCGCGATCGCTTCGCGCGTCGCGGCGGGCTGTTCGGCGATGGCATGGCCAAGCAGGTCGAGCTGACGGCGCAGCGTGTGGACCTGATCGACGAGGTCGACCACCGTGTCCACGGACTCGTCGTCGAAACCCAGCTCGTCGACCAGCTCGCCCAGCAGGCGCGCGCGGGCCACGTCGATCTGCTCGAAGCTCCAGTTGTCGCCGCCGCCGGCCGGCCGCAGCAGGCCGCGCGATACCCAGCGCTCGACATGGACTTCCGTCAGGCGCCCGTGCTGGCGCAGCAGCTCGTCCAACGTCGTCATGTGAACTGCTCCATCTCCTTGCGCGGATCGTAGGCGCGACCCGCTTCCCAGCTTTCGAGGAACGCCTTCAGCTTGTCGTCCTGTGCCTCGGGCAGAACGACCTTCAGCTTCACATACTGGTCGCCGCGCTGGCCCGATTTGCGGTCGAGCAGGCCGCGTCCCTTGAGCCGCAGCGAGGTGCCGGTATTGGAGCCGGCCGGCACGTTCAGCATCACCGCGCCGCCGACCGTCGGCACCTTCACCTTGCCGCCCAGCGCCGCCTCGGTGAGTGTGACCGGCAGGTCGACATGGATGTCGTTGTCGCGCGGCTGGAAGAAGGCGTGCGGATCGACGTGAATCTCGACATAGGCGTCGCCCGCCGGACGGCCGTTCGCGCCGGGCATTCCCTGGCCCTTGAGCCGCAGCGTCTGGCCGTCGGTCGTGCCCTCAGGCACGTCGATGTCGAGCGTCTTGCCGTCGGGCAGGGTGACCCTCTGCTTGCCGCCGCGCGCCGCCACCAGGAACGGCACGCGCAGGCTGTAGGTGACGGGCATGCCGCCCATGTCGAAGCCTCCACCGCCGAAGCCCGGTCTGCCGCCGCGGCGCTCGCCGAACATCTCCGAAAAGATGCCGCCCATGTCGACGAAGGATTCGTGGCCGGCGGCGTGGTCGTATTTGCCGCCATAGCCGCCCGCCTGGTCGCGATAGAAGCCGCGCGGCGGGACCTCCTGGCCGGTGCCATCGATCTCGCCCGCGTCGAAGCGACGGCGCTTCTCCGCGTCGGACAGGATGTCGTTGGCCTGGCTGATTTCCTTGAACTTGGCTTCAGCCGCCTTGTCGCCGGGATTGAGGTCGGGATGGTGTTTCTTGGCGAGCTTGCGGAACGCCTTGCGGATGTCGTCGTCCGAGGCGGTCCTCGGCACGCCCAGGACGGTATAGGGATCGCTCATAGCCCTACAGATGTGGAGTGAATTGCGCGCTTACAAGTCCCTCAGAGCCCAAGCACCGCCTTGGCGATGATGTTGCGCTGGATTTCGTTCGATCCGGCATAGATCGTCGAGGCGCGATTGTTGAGATAGAGCGGCATGGCGCTGACGCCCCATTCCGGCGTCACGGTCGGCTCGTTATGGCCGATCTCGCGCGCCTCCGGCTCGAACGGTGCGGCGTACCAGGAGAGCGCCTCGACACCGAGATGGTCGAGCTTCTGCAACGTCTCGCTGCCCCTGATCTTCATCGCCGAGGAGACGGCGCCGGGATTGCGGCCGCGGCTCAGGTCGGAGAGGACCTGCATCTCGATCATCTCCAGCGCCTGGATCTCCATCTCGGCCTCGGCCAGCCGCTCGATGAAGCCGCGCTCGGCGATCAGCCGGCCCGACCCATCGGCCGCCTCTTCGCGGGCGACGCGCTTCACGTCGTCGAGGCGGGCGTAGAGATTGGGGGTGTAGGCATCGCCGCCACGCTCGAACTCGAGCAGGTACTTCGCGACCGTCCAGCCGGCATTCTCCGGTCCGATGCGGTTGGCGACCGGCGTGCGGACGTTGTCGAGGAAAACCTGGTTGACCTCATGGTCGCCGGCCAGGGTCACGATCGGCGCGACGCTGAGGCCCGGCGCCTTCATCGAATCGATCAGCACGAAGGAGATGCCGTCCTGCGGCTTGCCCTCGGTCGAGGTCCGCACCAGGCAGAACATGTGATCGGCAACGTGGGCGCCGGTCGTCCAGATCTTGGTGCCGTTGATCACATAGTCGTCGCCGTCACGCTCGGCCTTCGTCTTGAGGCTGGCGAGGTCGGAGCCCGAGCCCGGCTCGGAGTAGCCCTGGCAGAAGGTGATGTCGCCGGCCACGATGCGCGGCAGATACTTTTCCTTCTGCTCCGGCGTGCCGAACTTCATGATCACCGGTCCGACCATGCGCAGGCCCATCGAGAAGATGCGCGGCGCGTCGGCGGCGATGCATTCGCGGCTGAAGATGTAGCGCTCCGTCGCGCTCCAGCCGGTGCCGCCATGTTCCCTGGGCCAGCTCGGCGCCGACCAGCCCCGGCGGGCCAGAATCTTGTGCCAGCGCAGTCCGGCTGCAAAATCGGCGAACACGCCGCCCGTCTTGCGTCCGGCTTCGCGCAGATCCTCAGTGAGATTCTCATCGAGGAAACGACGAACTTCACTGCGGAAGGTCTCGTCTTCCTTGCTGAGCGCCAGATCCATGAGCTTCCTCCGCTTCGTCTTTCGAGAGAGGCTAGCGACCGTTGCCGCTCTCCGTCCAGTGCGCGGTGACATCGCCTCCCGATGGGCGGTATGGTTCTTGCCTCTGAAGCGTAACAAACGCGGAGGTCGCCGTGGCCCGGCTGGTTGGTCTGATCGCCCTTCTCTTCCTCGCGCTGCCGGCGGCAGCCCAGGAACGCAAGGAGGTCGACCTCGCGCTGGTGCTGGCGATCGACATCTCCGGCAGCATCGATCCGGACGAGGCCAAGCTCCAACGCCAGGGCTATGTCGATGCCTTCAGCGACCCTGTCATCATCAAGGCGATCCTGGGCGGCAATCACGGCCGCATCGCCGTTGCCTACTTCGAATGGTCCGATGCCTGGATCCAGAAGCTGCTGGTCGACTGGACCTTGCTCGATTCCGAGGCCGCGATCGCCACCTTCGCCAAGCGCCTTTCCGACGCGCCGATCACGATCTCGCGCCGCACCTCGATCAGCGGCGCCATCCGCTATGCCATCCCGATGTACCGAAACAGCCCCTACGAGGCCGACCGCAAGGTGCTCGACATATCGGGCGACGGATCGAACAACGATGGCGGGCTGGTGACCGACGTCCGCCACGACGCGCTCAAGGATCGCATTGTCATCAACGGCCTGCCGATCATGAACGGACGGCCCAACCCGTTCGGCTTCCCGGCCGAGGACGACCTCGACAAATATTACCTGCACTGCGTCACCGGCGGCCCGCGCTCGTTCGTCGAGGTCGCGCGCAGCTTCGAGGATTTTCCCCGCGCCATCCGCAAGAAGCTGTTGCAGGAAGTGGCCGACATCGGCCCGCTGAACGATTTCGACATCGGCGAGCTCGGCGCGCCGCGCGATGGGCTGCAGCTTGCCCAATCCGGAACCGTTCGCCGCGCGGTCAAGGCCGACGACGACTACACCCGCTTCGTGCGCCCCGAGTACGAGCTGGGCTGCGACGTGGGCGAGCGCCGCTCGCGCGATTTCTGGCAGCGCCGGTTCGGTGTCACGCCCGACTGAGATTGTTTGACGGGTCCGGCCCGATCCGGAAGATGCTCCTCAACAAACCATGAAAAGTCGGGGCACCCCGACGGGGGAGCCCATGACCGACGCGACCGCCCAGGCGATCTATTTCTATGACCGCCATCCAATGTCGGGCCAGATCATCAAGGCCAAACTGCGGGCAGCGCGTGGCCACCTGGAAAATGTAACACCGGAAGAACTCTGGCCGCACGACCAGGACCATTATGGCGGCATCGCCGCCACCGATGCGCTGGCCGCCGCCGCCTCGATCGGACGCGGCACGAAGGTCGCGGACTTCTGTGCAGGGCTCGGCGGCACGGTGCGCTACCTCGCCCATCGCTATGGCGCCGACGTCACCGGCATCGAATTGACACCGTCACGCGTTGCGGCGGCGCAGGAGCTGATTGAGCTGGTCGGCCTGCAAGATCGCGCCCGAGTTCAGCAGGGCAACGTGATGGAGGCACCGCTTCCCGATGGCGCCATGGACGTCGTCGTGAGCCAAGAGGCGCTGTGCCACATCCCCGATCATGCGAGGACGCTGTCGGAGATGTACCGTGTCCTTCGCATTGGCGGGTGCCTCGCGATGACCGACTGGATCGCCAATACGCCGCTGTCGACACAGGATGCGAAGCTGATGTGGGATGGCATGGCCATCCAGCCGCTGGAGAGCCTGTCGTCGTACAGCGACATCGCGAGAGAAGCCGGCTTCCGGGTGCAGTCGGCAACGGACCTCACCGCCGAATGGGGGCCGATCCTCGAGCAGCGGCTCGCGATGTACCAGCGGCTGCGCGAGGAAGCGCGGCAGGCCGGCACGCCGATGGGCCACGATGCCTTCCACGAATCCTACATTCGCTTCGTCGAGCTGATCCTGCGGCGCGACCTCGGCGGCATTCGACTGGTGGCGGGAAAATAGAACCTACGGCGCCGGTCTCGGAGAGGGCTGGATCGGACCGAGGCCGGGATCGAATCCGCCGCCGCCGATCCCGCCGGCTCCCATCCTCGGCTGGCCGACCGGACCGCCGGCACCCCCCGGACTGCGCGGTGGGGGACCGCCCTGGATGGGCCCGGCCGCATTGGGCCCCTTCCCGGAATTGGAGTCGGCCAATCCGGCTGCTTTCGCGGCCTTGTCGGCACCACTGTCGGAACTGCCGCCAGCCCCTTCGAGCCTCTTGATATTCTCGGCGAGGCTCCTGCCGTCGGCACGCAAAGCCGGTCCCGGCATCTGGCCAAGGAGTGCGCTGACCTGGAAGCCCGGCGCCGTCACACTCTGCGTCCTGCCCTGGCTCGTCATGGTCATCTCGTAGCCGAATACGAAGGTGGCCGTCGTCCTGGTCGGCTCCACACTGAACATCGCGATGCCGCCCCGGATGGTGATCGTGCTCGAAGGCGTTGTGACGACGATGGGCACCTTCTTGCTGATCTTGCCGCCGACCAGCCGGAACACGCCTTTGGTCGCGGTGACCGCGAGTTCGCCCAGCTTCCGATCCGAGTCATAGACGAACCGGTCGAGGGTGACCTGCGCCTCGCTGCTGATGGTCAGCGCCGTGCCGTCGAGGAACAGCAGATGGGCGCGGTCGATGGCGCCGGTGGTGATGACCTCGCCCGCCGTCACGTCGAAGCCGACATGGAGGACGCGCTCGATCTCGTCAGGTGGCTTGCCCGTCGGGTCACCCGTGACCGCCGACGTGATACCAACCCTTTGGGCGTTCGCCACGGTGGAGAGGCCTGCCATCACGGGCATGAACAGGATACTTGCACCCACAAGGAACGCGCCGCGCATCTTCAGCATGCAATGGCTACGCGCGTGCGGTCCTCTTCATCCCCGTCGGCCCTTCAACGAGTTTTTGTCGCGCTGCAGGCAACTTCCACTGAAGCGCCGTTCAGCTCCGCAGCGAAAGCACCACCAGCAATCCGCTCACGCGATACACCCGAATCTCAAGCGCGCTCGCAATAGCATCGAGGGCCGCATCGGCCTCGCTCGTATCGAAAGCGGCAGTCACCGGCAGGCGCCGCAGGGCCGAATCGATCATGATGATCCGCCCTCCGCGATAACGCTCGAGATCCGCGATCACGTCGCCCAGCATTGTATTCTGGAAGACCAGCCGGTCGCGGCGCCACGCCTCGACCTGGTCGAGGTTGGCTTCCCGCACGGGGCCGGTCAGGTTCGGGCCATAGCGCACGCGCTGACCCTCGTTGACGGCCACCTGTTCCGCACCGTTGGCCGAGACGGAGACGGAGTGTGCAGTGACGGCCACCGTGACCAGAGGCGGACTTATCTTGACGTCGAAGGCCGCGACCGATGCCCGCGTGCGCCCCGTGGCGGCATCCACCACGAAGGGGCGCGCAGGATCCTGGACCACGTTGAAGAAGGCTTCGCCCTCGTGCAGCACGATCCGGCGCAGGTCCGCGGCGAAATCGATCGACAGGGACGATGAACCGGCCAGCTCGACCGTGGAACCGTCCCCGAGTGAGACGGTGCGGCGTTCGCCCACCCCCGAGGCGTGGTCGGCAAACAGCCCGGGGCGCGCCAGCATCACGGAAGCAGGCGCGGCAACGGCCGCGATGCCGGCCGCCGCGTAGAGCACGCGCCGCCGGCCCATGCCTGGCCGCGCGACCACCGGCTCGGAAAGTCGCGGACTCATCGACGGCGGTGTGGCGAGGCGTGGACTATGCGCGGGCAGCGGGGCGCGGTTCCTGAAGGCCGGGCCGATCCTGTCGAGGCGCATCCAGACCTGCTGCGCACGCTGCCAGGCAGCCTCATGGCTGGAATCCTGCTTCAGCCACTCGTCGAACGCCTGTCGATCGGCCTCGCTCGCGTTCCTGTCCTTCAGGACGACGAGCCAGTGCAGAGCCTCCTCGACCAGCGGGTCCTGACGCTTTTCCTGCATGATGCTCCGGGGCAACGATGCCCGACGCAGTCGATCCTACCGCGGCAAATCCATCTCGCGTTCGGTCGCGGCCATTGCAACCACCATATGGCTGACGACGGTATCCAGACCGATGCCCAGCCGCTCGGCAATGTCGGCGTGCGACAGGCCCTCGAACCGGCACAGCAGAAAGACCTCGCGGCAGCGCGCCGGCAGGTCTTCGATCACGCGGACCAGCCGCGCGAACTCGCTGCAATAGAGCACGACGTTCGACGGCAAGGGAGAGACGCCGACCGGGACTGTCCCGGCCGTTGCCTCGCGCTGGTGGTCGGTCGCCACGCTGGCGGCGACACGGAAAAGATAGCTGCGTGGGTTGCCGACGACCGCACCGCCCGCGCCGTGGGCAAGACGCAGCCAGGTCTCATGCGCGAAATCCTCCGCCAGCGCCGGATTGCCGAGACGGCGCGTCAGGAAGCGCATCAGCGCCTGACGGTGCTCGGCAAAACTTTGCAGGAGGGAATAGCGATAGGTTTCGGCCATCCCTTCGTCTCTATATCAATTGCGAACGACTCGCAAATATGCAGACGCTACGCAGCGACGATGGTCTTGAAGCCACCATAGGCCATGCGCTTGGGATCGAACGGCATGTCGGGCGGCATCTTCTGCAGGCGCGGATCGGCCATCACCTTCTTGTTGACCCGGTCACGGTGCGCCCGCGACTTGTAGACGATGTAGGAGAAGACGATCGTCTCGCTGGGCTTGATCTTCACCAGTTTGGTGAAGGGCAGGCCGAACTTGACCTTGAGATCGTCGCCGACGCATTCGCGATAGTCGAGCGCTCCATGCTCGCGCCAGACCTTGCCGGCCATGCGGGCCATCTTCGTGTAAGCGGCAATCTTCTTCTTCGGCACGACGAGGACGAAGCCATCGACATACGACATCAGGCTCTCCCACTTCGTTAACTTGAAGGTTAACGGCTAGTGCAATTGCACACGATGTGTCAATCCGGTTGAAGTATGGGCAGGGCCGACAATTTCTTGGCCGCGAAGTCGAGGAAGGCGTCGGTCTTCGGCGCGCGATGGGCACGGCCCTTGGTGAGAAGCTGCACCGGCAATGGCGGCGGCTCGTAGGCGCGCAACAGGCGGACGAGACGTCCGGCCGCGAGATCCTCGGCCACCTGATACGACAGGAACTGCGCGATACCGCGGCCCTCGCGCGCGACACGGAGGCGGGTCTCGACATCGTCGACGCGAAGCCGGCCCGCGAGATGCAGCGGTGCGCCGCGACGACGACCGGCGAAGCTCCACTCCAGCGCGCCGCGCGACGTGCCCAGCAGCGCTTCGTGCGTCGCAAGATCGGCCGGGTTCTTTGGCGTGCCATGCCGGGCGAGATAGGCCGGACTTGCCACCCACTGCCGCCGCACATGCCCTACCGGCCGCGCCACGAGGCTCGAATCGGCGAGTGCGCCGATGCGCACGGCCACATCGATCCCCTCTTCGATCAGGTCGACGTTGCGATCGTTCAGCAGCAGCTCGATCTCGACGCCCTCATGGCTGTCGAGAAAGCGCGTCGACAGCGGTGCGACGTGACGACGGCCGAACTGCACCGGCGTGGCGATGCGCAGGAGCCCACGTACCGGCGCCTCGCGAGCCCCCGCTGCTGCCGCCTCGTAGTCCGCAACGACAGCGCGGGCTCGCTCGTAGAGCGCACGACCGGCCTCGGTCGGCGCCAGCCGCCGAGTCGTGCGATCGACGAGGCGCACGCCGATACGGTCCTCGAGCGCCGCCAGGGCGCGCGTCACCGCCGGGGCCGAACGGCGCAGGCGCTGCGCCGCGCGCACCAGGCTCCCCTCGTCCACGATGCGCACGAAGATCTCGAATTCGTCCAGCCTGTCCATGGTATTATTCCACTTAATATAATTATGACTTTATCATTCATGCGATTATCGCGGCAATCGACCGGGCCTATCTTGGTGGCGACCAGGAGGACACGAAGATGCTGACCGGAAGCTGCCTTTGCGGCGCCGTCGCCTACGAGGCCGATGCGCACGTCGAGCGGATCGTCCACTGCCATTGCCAGACCTGCCGCAAGACGCACGGCACGGCCTTCTCGTCCGTCACGGCGGTCCCGCGTGAAAAGTTCCGCTGGTTGCGCGGCGAGGATCTCCTCGGCGCCATCGAATCTTCGCCCGGCAAGTTCCGCCGCTTCTGCAGCAGGTGCGGCTCACACGTGATGGCCGAGCGTGTCGCGCAGCCGGTCGTTCTGCTGCGGCTGGGCTGCCTCGACACCGACGTGCGTGACCGGCCCCAGGTCCATATCTGGCGATCGGATGCCGCGCCCTGGTACGACCCGAAGATCCAGTTCCCCGAGAAGCAGGAGGGCGTGTGATGACCGCCGACACGATGGGTTTCCTGCCCTTCAACAGCGACGAGCAGGCGGCGCAGGCGCTGGCCGGATACCGGATGGGACGGGCGCCGATCCGCCCCTTCCTCCCGGAGCAGCACCGCGCCTTCTTTCCGTTGCTGCCCTATCTGTTCACCGCCACGCCGGACGCACAGGGCTGGCCGATGGCTTCGGTGCTGACCGGGTCACCAGGGTTCGTCACCTCGCCCGATCCGCTGACGCTGCGCATCGACGCCCTGCCGCGCGACGGCGATCCCGCTGCGCCGGGCTTTGCGGCCGGTGCCGAGATCGGCCTGCTGGGCATCGATCTCTCGACGCGCCGCCGCAACCGGGCCAATGGCCGGATCGTCTCGCGCGACGACGGGCTCACGGTGCAGGTCGTGCAAAGCTTCGGCAATTGCCCGCAATACATCCAGACCCGCAAGGTCGTGCCGCGCGATGCGACCGCGGGACCTGTCGAGAGCCTGGACAAACTCGATGAAGCCGCGCGCGATCTCCTCGAATCGGTCGACACGTTCTTTGTCGCCAGCCGGGCTCGTGCCGAACTGGGTGCCGAAGGCGGGTTCGACATGTCCCATCGCGGGGGCCGGCCGGGCTTCGTCGGCGTGCACGGCGACACGCTGGTCATCCCCGACTTCCACGGCAACCGCTTCTTCAACACCCTGGGAAACCTGCTGGGCGATCCCCGCGCTGGCCTGCTGTTCGTAAATTTCAACACCGGGGAGGTGCTGCAGCTCCAGGGCACCGTGGCCATCGACTGGCATCCCGGCGACATCGGCCCGGCCGGAACCGAGCGCCTGTGGCGCGTCCGGGTCGAGCGGGCATGGCGCACGCGGGCGGCGTTCCCCTACTTCTCGATTTTCAAGGATTATGCACCGACGACGCTGCTGACGGGCATCTGGTAGCCACATTCAGCCGTACAGCTCCAAGCCGTCATGGTAGCGTAATCTTGGGGTTGGGACCGCCGTGGAAAACAGGATCAGCATTGTCATGCCGACGCGCAATCGCGCGTCGCTGTTGCGGCGCGCACTCGTCGGCATAGAGGCGCAGACGCTTTCGGACAGGGAAATCGTCGTTGTCGATGACGCCTCGACCGACGAGACCCTTGCCATGCTCGAAGGCGAATTTCCGCATGTGAAGGTCGTGCGCCACGAGGTTGCACACGGGCCGAGTGCCGCGCGCAATTCCGGCGTCGCCGCGTCGACAGGAGACTGGATTTTCTTCCACGACGACGATGACCTGATGCATCCGGCACACCTCGCCGATCTGCTGGCCGCAACGCTCGCAGCCCCGCCGAACTCACTCGTGGCGGGTCGCTCACGCGACTTCGCGATCGTCGATGGCAAGGTCGTGCTCGGCTCTCCGGTCTGGACCGCGGCGGAACGCTCCGACACCGACACGCTGATCCAGTTCCTCGATCCCAACGCCCTGCGCACCATCACCCACACCACGATCCTGTGGCCGAGGCGTCTGTTCGATACCGAGACGTGGGACGAAACGCTCAGCTTCTACGAGGATTTCGACCTGTGCGGCCGGGCGATCCTCTCCGGGCTGCACGTGCGGGGAAGCGAGGTCGGCATGTATTACATCCGCATGCACTCGGCGCCTCGCCTGACTTCTGCCCAGGACGATACCGCCCAGCTCCTGTCCTCGGCGCGATACTGGCTGAAATGGGCAACGCTGCTGCGCGATCGCCCCGAACATCGCGCCTGTGCCCAGGTCCTGCGCGACGGGTTGATGGATTGCCTGATCAGACTGTCCAACCTGCCGTCCGGCCAGGATTACATGCCGCAACTGCGGGCGGCATTCCGGCAGTGGGGCGGCAGCAGATTCTATGTGACTCCCCGCCCGCGCAATCCGCTGAAGCGCGCCGTCGCCGATGCCGTCGTGAACATCGGCGGCTTTTCGGCGCTGCATGTCCTGGTCGGCATGGTCGACTCGATGCGGCAAGGCGAAAAGCCCTACCTCGACAGGCTGCTGTCACCCGCTACCGATGCAGACATGCAGGACGCGGATCACATACGGCACTGCGAAGCCGGCACCGATCCTCAGGCCGCCGTCGGACGTACCCGCGCCACCATGGCCTCGAGAGCCAGCAGATAGGAATCGACGCCGAAACCCGCGATCATGCCGACCGCCGCCTCGGCGGTGATGGAGCCGAAGCCGCGTTTTTCGATGTTGGTCATGTGGATTTCGATCGCCGGCATCGAAATCGACCGCAGGCAATCGCGCAGCGCGTGACCAGCGTGGAGGAAGCCTGCTGGATTGAACAACAGCCCGTCGGCCTTGGCCCGGTCGGCCTTGTAGATTGCCGAAACGGCCTCGCCCTCTGTGTTCGTGTAGTAGATGTCGATCTGCGCGCCGAGTTCCTTGGCCCGGCGGCGCACAGCCGAGTCGAGTTCCTTGGCCGTCGTCGTGCCATAGAGTTCCGGCTGACGTCGGCCGAGATACTCCATGTTCGCGCCTTGAATCAGCAGAAGCTTCATCAGGCGAACTCTAGGACAAAATTGTTCGTAAGCGAACTACACCCGTTCCGCAGGTCAACGCGGCAGGGTAGAATTCCCCATCAAGCTTTCGTCAATCGAGCGAGCACACTGACGACCTTCGCGGATCGCCCAGACGACCAGCGACTGGCCGCGGCGCATGTCACCAGCGGCGAAGAGCTTCGGCACCGAGGTCTGGTAGTCCCTGACGTTGGCAGCGACGTTGCCGCGCGGATCGAGCGCGACGCCCGCCTGCTCGACGAGGCCCGGCCGGCGCGGCCCGAGGAAGCCCATCGCCAGCAGCACCAGGTCGGCCTTGAGCTCGAAGGCGCTGCCCGCGACCTCCTGCATGCCCATCCGGCCGTCGGCGCCCTTCACCCATTCGACGCGCACGCACTCCAGCGCCTCGACTTTGCCGTTGCTTCCCAGCGCCCGCTTGGTCAGCACGGCGAAATCGCGGGCCGCGCCTTCCTCGTGGCTCGACGAGGTGCGCATCTTGAGCGGCCAGTCCGGCCAGGTCAGCGCCTTGTTCTCGCGCACCGGCGGCTGCGGCATGACCTCGAGCTGCGTCACCGAGGCCGCACCATGACGGTTCGATGTACCGACGCAGTCGGAACCGGTATCGCCGCCGCCAATCACGATGACATGCTTACCCTTGGCGGTGAGCGTGCCGCGAGGTGCTGCGCGGGACTCTTCGTCACCGGCGTTGCGCTTGTTCTGCTGGGTCAGGAAATCCATCGCGAAGTGGATGCCGTTCAGCTCGCGGCCCGGCACTTCGAGGTCGCGCGGCAGCTCGGCGCCGCCCGTCAGGGCCACGGCGTCATAGCCTTCGAGCAGCGACTTCACCGACAGGGTCGCACCGACCTCGACGCCGGTGCGGAACTCGACGCCCTCGGCCTCCATCTGGCGCATGCGCCGGTCGATATGGTGCTTCTCCATCTTGAAGTCGGGAATACCGTAGCGCAGCAGGCCGCCGACCCGGTCGGCCTTCTCGAACAGCGTCACCGAATGGCCGGCGCGCGCGAGCTGCTGGGCGCAGGAGAGACCCGCCGGACCGGAGCCGACGACCGCGACGCGCTTGCCGGTCTTGTGCGCGGGCACGAGCGGCTGGATCCAGCCTTCCTGCCAGCCGCGATCGACGATCGCGCATTCGATCGATTTGATCGTCACCGCGTTGTCGTCGATGTTCAGCGTGCACGAGGCCTCGCAGGGCGCGGGGCAGATGCGGCCGGTGAATTCCGGGAAGTTGTTGGTCGAGTGCAGGACCTCGAGCGCGTCCTTCCAGCGGTCGCGCCGCACGAGCTCATTCCACTGCGGGATGATGTTATTGACCGGGCAGCCGTTGTGACAATACGGGATGCCGCAATCCATGCAGCGCGCGCCCTGCCGAGAGACCTCGGCCGGCGGCATCGGCAGCACGAACTCCCGGTAGTTCTTCAGGCGCTGCTCGACCGATTCGTAGGACCGGTCCTTGCGCTCGATCTCGAGGAAACCTGTGACGAGGCCCATGATCCTTACTCCGCCGCGACGGCTTTCGCCGCCGCCTGCTCGCGCGCCTGCAGGAGCGCGCGCTTGTAGTCGCGCGGCATCACCTTCACGAAGCTCTGCAACGCATTGTCCCAATCCTCCAGCAGCGCCCGCGCCCGGGCACTGCCGGTGTGGAGATGATGGCGCTCGACCAGGATGCGCAGCCGCTCGGCATCGAAGCGCAGCACGTCGCCCATGCCGTTGTCCTCGACATCAATCGCGCGTTGGCGCGGCCGTTCCCTGTCGTCACCGTCATCCGACGCCGGTCCGACCGTCTCGAGGTCGACCATCGAGAGATTGCACAGGTCCTTGAAGCGCGCCCTGGGGTCGTAGACGTAGGCGATGCCGCCGGACATGCCGGCCGCGAAGTTGCGCCCGGTGTCACCCAGCACGACCACGACGCCGCCGGTCATGTACTCGCAGCCATGGTCGCCCGTGCCTTCGACGACGCAGACCGCGCCCGAGTTACGGACGGCGAAGCGCTCGCCCGCGACACCTTGGAAGTAAGCCTCGCCGCCGATGGCGCCGTAGAGCACGGTGTTGCCGACGATGATGTTCTTCAGCGGATCGCGCGCACAGTCCTTCGGCTGGCGCACGACCACGCGTCCGCCCGACAGGCCCTTGCCGACATAGTCGTTGCCGTCGCCCGACAGTTCGAGCGACACGCCGCGCGCCAGGAAGGCGCCGAAGCTCTGGCCGGCGGTGCCGGTGAGGCGCACGGAGATCGTGTCCTCGGCCAAACCGGCATGGCCGGTGCGCCGCGCCACCTCGCCCGACAGCATGGCGCCGACGGTGCGGTTCACGTTGGTGACCGGCAGGTCGATCTGCACCGGTTGGCCGCTGTCGAGGGCCGGCCGCGCCGCCTCGATGAGCTTGTGGTCCAGCGCCTTGTCGAGACCGTGATCCTGCCGCTCGACGTTCCAGATCGCGACGCCTTCGCGCGCCGGCGCCTGGTGGAGGAGCTTCGAGAGGTCGACGCCGCCCGCCTTCCAGTGGTCGATGGCCTTGCGCATGTCGAGCAGATCGACCCGGCCGATCATCTCGTTCAGCGTGCGGAAGCCCAACTGCGCCATGATCTCGCGCAGTTCCTCGGCCACGAAGAAGAAGTAGTTGATCACATGCTCGGGCTGGCCGGTGAAGCGCTTGCGCAGGATCGGGTCCTGCGTCGCCACACCCACCGGACAGGTGTTCAGGTGGCACTTGCGCATCATGATGCAGCCGGCGGCGATCAGCGGCGCGGTCGCGAAGCCGAATTCGTCGGCGCCCAGCAACGCGCCGATGGCGACGTCACGGCCGGTGCGCAGGCCGCCGTCGACCTGCACGGCAATGCGGCCGCGCAAGCCATTCAGCACCAGGGTCTGCTGCGTCTCGGCCAGGCCGATCTCCCACGGGGAGCCGGCATGGGTGAGCGAGGTCAGCGGTGAGGCGCCGGTGCCGCCCTCGTAGCCCGAGATCGTGACATGGTCGGCGCGCGCCTTGCTGACGCCCGCGGCGACCGTGCCGACGCCGACCTCGGAAACGAGCTTCACCGAGACACGCGCGCGCGTGTTCACGTTCTTGAGGTCGTGGATGAGCTGCGCCAGATCCTCGATCGAATAGATGTCGTGGTGCGGCGGCGGCGAGATCAGGCCGACGCCGGCCGTCGAGCGGCGCACGCGGGCGATGTTCTCGTCGACCTTGTGACCAGGCAGCTGGCCGCCCTCGCCGGGCTTGGCGCCCTGCGCCATCTTGATCTGGATGTCGTCGGCATTGACCAGGTACTCGGCGGTGACGCCGAAGCGGCCCGACGCGACCTGCTTGATGGCCGAACGCATGGAATCGCCGTTGGCCAGCGGCTTGAAGCGATCCGCCTCCTCGCCACCCTCGCCGGTATTCGACTTGCCGCCGATCCGGTTCATGGCGATCGCGAGCGTGGTGTGTGCCTCGCGGCTGATCGAGCCGAAGCTCATGGCGCCGGTGGCGAAGCGCTTCACGATGCTGGCGGCCGGCTCGACTTCCTCGATGGGAACCGGCGTATCCGACCACTTGAGCTGCATCAGGCCGCGGATGGTCAGCAGCCGCTCGCTCTGCTCGTTGATCGAGGTCGCAAAGGCCTTGTAGTCGTCCGACGACTGGCCACGCACCGCATGCTGCAGGCGCGACACGCTTTCGGGCGTCCAGGCATGCTCCTCGCCGCGCAGGCGGAAGGCATAGTCGCCGCCGACGTCGAGCATGGTGCGGTAGACCGGGTTGTCGCCATAGGCATTGCGATGACGGCGCACCGTCTCCTCGGCGATCTCCTGCCAGCCGGCGCCCTCGATCGTGGTGGCGGTGCCGGTGAAATACTTCTCGACGAAGCCCGAGTGGAGACCGACGGCGTCGAAGATCTGCGCGCCGCAGTAGGACTGATAGGTCGAGATGCCCATCTTGGACATGACCTTGAGCAGGCCCTTGCCGATCGCCTTGATGAAGTTCTTCTGAACCTCATAGGGCTTCAGCGGCAGGCCGTTCTGGACCCGCAGCGTCTCCAGCGTCTCGAAGGCGAGATACGGGTTCACCGCCTCGGCACCGTAACCGGCCAGGCAGCAGAAATGATGCACCTCGCGCGCCTCGCCGGTCTCGATCACGAGGCCGGTCTGGGTGCGCAGGCCGCGGCGGATCAGGCTGTGGTGCACGGCGGCCGTCGCCAGCAGCGCCGGGATCGGCACGCGCTCGGCCGACACGGCGCGGTCCGACAGGATCAGGATGTTGCGGTCGGCCAGCACGCAGTCGGTCGCCTCGGCGCAGACGCGGTCCAGCGCCTTTTCGAGGCCCGCCGCGCCCTCGGAGGCCAGCCAGGTCGTGTCGATGGTGGCGGTGCGGAACGAGCCGTCGAGCAGGTCCTCGATCGAGCGGATCTTCTCCAGCTCGGCATTGGTCAGCACCGGCTGCGCCACTTCGAGGCGCTTGTGCGTGCCGGCATGGCGGCCGAGCAGGTTGGGGCGCGGGCCGATCATCGAGACCAGCGACATCACCAGCTCCTCGCGGATCGGGTCGATCGGCGGGTTGGTGACCTGCGCAAAGTTCTGCTTGAAGTAATTGTAGAGCAGCTTCGGCTTCTTCGAGAGCACGGCGATCGGCGTATCCGTACCCATCGAGCCGATCGGGTCGTCGGCCACGCTGGCCATCGGCTCGAGGAAGAACTGGATGTCCTCCTGCGTGTAGCCGAAGGCCTGCTGGCGATCGAGCAGGGTCGAGGGATCGTTCGACGCGACCGGCGACGGCGCCTCAGGGATCTCCGACAGTTCCTCCAGCTTGTGCTGCGTCTCCTTCAGCCACTCCTCGTAGGGCTCGGCCTCGGCCAGGGTGCGCTTCAGCTCCTCGTCCTCGACAATGCGACCCTCTTCGAGGTCGATCAGCAGCATCTTGCCGGGCTGCAGGCGCCACTTGCGCACGATCTTCTTGTCGGGGATCGGCAGGACGCCGGACTCCGACGACATCACGACGAGATCGTCCTCGGTGATCAGGAAGCGCGCCGGCCGCAGCCCGTTGCGGTCGAGCGTAGCGCCGATCTGGCGGCCGTCGGTGAAGGCGATTGAGGCCGGGCCGTCCCACGGCTCCATCAGGGCGGCGTGATACTCGTAGAAGGCCTTGCGGCTGCCATCCATCAGCGGATTGCCGGCCCACGCCTCCGGAATCAGCATCATCATGGCGTGGCTGAGCGAATAGCCGCCGGCGACCAGCAGCTCGAGCGCATTGTCGAGGCACGCCGTGTCCGACTGCCCGTGCGGGATGATCGGCCACATCTTGTCGAGGTCGGCGCCGATCAGATCGGATTCCATCGTGCGCCGGCGGGCGTACATCCAGTTGACGTTGCCGCGCACCGTGTTGATCTCGCCGTTATGGGCGATGAACCGGTAGGGATGCGCCAGCTTCCACGACGGGAACGTGTTCGTGGAGAATCTCTGATGAACGAGACAAAGTGCTGATTCGCAAAGAGGATTTCTCAAATCCTCATAGAAACTCTCAACTTGATGGGCGAGCAGCAGGCCCTTGTAGACCACGGTACGTGTCGAGAAGGACGGCATGTAAAGGTCTGAAAGACCTGGCAATTTGTGCTTCTTCTCAAGCTCTGCCAGAGGATTCTGGGTCTGCTTGCGGATTGCCAGCACCTTGCGCTCGAACGCGTCCTGGTCGGCGAGCTTGGGGCCGCGTCCGACGATGGCCATGCGGATCACCGGCATCGAGTCGATGACCGCCTTGCCGAGGCCCGTGAGGTCGGTCGGCACGTCGCGCCAGCCCACCAGCTTCTGCTTTTCGACCTTAACAAAATGCTCGAAGCGCTTGATTGCGAACGCTCTTGCCTTCTCGTCGGGTGGCAGGAAGCACATCGCCACGGCATAGTGGCCGGGCTCCGGCAGGTCGACGCCTTCCTTGCGCGCCCAGTCGCGCAGCAGCGCGTCCGGAATCTGGATCATGGCGCCGGCGCCATCGCCCATCAGCGGATCGGCGCCCACCGCGCCGCGATGGTCGAGGTTGACGAGGATCTGCAGGCCTTGGCGCACGATGGCGTGCGTTTTCCGGCCCTTGATGTCGGCCACGAAGCCGACGCCGCACGAATCGTGTTCGTTGCGTGGGTCGTACAATCCCTGCTTTTCAGGCAATCCCATGACTCTAATTCCCGCTGGCGCGCTAGCTGGCCCAGCATCCCCCCGGATGCTTTCGCTTTCGCGGCATTGTTTACCCCGGTCGCCCGTCCGAACGAAAGCCCTCGTTACGCCACAAATGCCGGTCTGAGGAAGTTACTCCATCCGCTTGAAATCCACGGATATTGCCGTCGGCGTGCTGGTAACTTCGATGTCGCCGGTCCGCAGGGTCGACGCCAGGGTGGCGCGAAGGCCCGGCGCGAGCGAGAGTTCCTCGCTGTTGGAGACCGGATGGCCGTCCGCCAGCCCCTCGAGAGTTCGCCGGTATTTCAGGACGCTGAAGCGGCATCCGCTCAGGTCCAAGGTGCCGGCTTCGAGTATTTCGAGGGTCATCCTTGCCGCCAGTAGAAGCTTTCCGCCGGCGCTCTTCATGTCGGCGCTGTAACCGACGGGCTGGCCGCGCGTGAGATCGATCATGGGACCGATCGAATAGGTCCATTTGCGCGGGTCGTTGGCCTCGGTCGAATAGAGGGCCTCAACCGGAAAAAGTGAATTGGCGCCGCGGGTCCGGAGATAGATCGCAGGCGAATCCACAATATACGTGGTGACTTCGCCGCCCTTGCGGAACACCTGGGTCTGCCGGGTCAGCGTCGTCGGCGCCTCGCCGACCCGCCGCGTGGTGACCTCGGAGGTAACGGCGAAGGGAACTTTGGTGTCGGTGAGGGCCGCGCAGTCCAGGGCCAGCAGACTCCCCGGCCACGAAGCGATGGTCAGGAAGAGCGGCACGGACAGGAACTGGCGCATGTGCCGCATCCTAGCCGCCGCTCTCCATGCATTGAAGACATCGCGGCCATGGCCTAGTTTGCCCGTACGTGGGCAGCGTTCATTGCCCGGGGGAGAGGCTGAGCTGATGTCGGAACGTTCGATCGGTCGCTGGACGACCCTGCTCGCAGCTCCCCTGCTGGCTGCGGCCCTCAGTGGCTGCACCGGTCCCGGCGCCAGCCAGGCCTATACCGGCCCAGGTTGGTACCTCGAAAAGTCCTACATCATCGTCGGCGGCGGCCCGAAGGTCTTCGGCGGCCCCTTCACCTACGAGAAGTGCGAAGAAGAACGCATCAAGATGGGGCCGATCACCTCACCCGAGATGCTGTGCGTGAACCATCCCGGCCCGCCGAAGAAATACGGCCTGTACTAGCTGACGGCCGTCAGCAACGGCGACCGCGCACAAAGACTGTAATAAAAGTCGGCTAGGCCACAGCCAGAGCTGTGGGGAGCGACGGTCGCGTGGCGACGATTTCCATCGACAGGGTCCGCAAGAGCTTCGGTCCCGTCGAGGTCCTTAAGGATATTTCACTCGAGATCGCCGACGGCGAGTTCCTGACGCTTCTCGGGCCGTCGGGCTGTGGCAAGTCCACCCTGCTGCGCATCGTGGCGGGGCTGGAGCGCAACGACGCCGGCGCCATCGTCATCGGCGGCCGACGGGTCGACGAATTGCCGGCCCGCGACCGCGACATCGCCATGGTGTTCCAGAGCTACGCGCTCTACCCGCACATGACCGTGGCCGAGAATATCGGCCTGCCGCTTTCGATGCGCCGCATGAACGTCTGGCAGCGCCTGCCCTGGCTCGGCGCGCTCCTGCCCGGCACGGCAGCCGCCCGGAAGACGATCGCGAAGGACGTGGCGGAGGCGGCCCAGGCGCTCGACATCGGCCCCCTGCTCGGCCGCAAGCCCGGCCAGCTCTCGGGCGGCCAGAAGCAGCGCGTCGCGCTGGGCCGCGCCATGGTCCGCCATCCCGCGGCGTTCCTGCTCGACGAGCCGCTGTCCAACCTCGACGCCAAGCTGCGCGTGCAGATGCGGTCCGAGCTGACCGAACTGCAGCGGCGTCTCGGCGCCACGATGATCTACGTGACCCACGACCAGGCCGAGGCCATGACCATGTCCGACAGGGTCGCGGTGATGCTGGCGGGCCGGCTCGAACAGGTGGCCCCGCCGCGGCAGCTCTACGACGATCCCGAGACGCTGGCGGTCGCCGAGTTCGTCGGCAGCCCCAAGATCAACGTCATCCCGGTCGAAGGCGGCTTCCATGCGGTGCGGCCGGAATCCATGCAGCTCGTCGCGCCCTACGAGGCCGGCGCGATCGCAGGCCACGTCCGCCTCGTCGAGCATATGGGCTCCGAAAGCCTCGTCCACGTCGAGACCAAGGGCCAGTCGATCCCGCTGATCGCCCGCATCGACGCCCATTCCGAACGCGATCCACAGCGCGGCGAAGCCGTCGGCTTGAAGCCGATGCCGCATCGCTTACTAAAGTTCGACGCCCAGGGGCGGCGCGTCCGGTGACGACCTCAGCCGCAACCGACGCCACCCCCGCCGAGCGCCGCGCTGCGCTGGCGCTGGTCTCGCCCGCCTGGCTGATGTTCGTCGTGCTGCTGGCGGGACCGACCCTGGCGGTGTTCGTGCTGTCGCTCACCGACTGGCAGCTCGGCGCGCCGACGATGAACTTCATCGGCATCGGCAACTACGAACAGCTCTTCGCCGACCGCGTCTTCTGGAAGTCGTTCGGCAACACCGCGATCTACTGCCTCGTCGTCGTGCCAGGCTCGGTCTTCCTGGGGCTCGGCCTCGCGCTGCTGATCGAGGGCGCCACGTTCGGACGCGCCTTCTATCGCGCCGCCTACTTCCTGCCGGTGACCTCGACCCTGATCGCCATGGCCGTGGTCTGGGAATTCCTGCTGCATCCCAGCGTCGGCGTGATCAACGTCGTGCTGGAACAGGTGGGCATTCATGGTGGCGACTGGCTGAAGAACCCGAGCCGCGCGCTGTTCACGCTGGCCGGCATCGGCATCTGGCAGTCGGCCGGCCTCAACATGGTGCTGTTCATGGCCGGGCTGAAGTCGATCCCTGCCGACCTCTACGAGGCTGCCGAGATCGATGGCGCCGCCTCGGCCTGGGAGCGCTTCCGCTGCGTCACCTGGCCGATGCTGGGACCGGCGACGCTGTTCGTCACCGTCGTGTCGGGCATCCGCTCCTTCCAGGTCTTCGACACGGTCGAGGTGCTGACCAAGGGTGGGCCGAACAAATCGACCGAGGTGCTGCTCTATACGATGTACACCGAGGCCTTCAATTTCTTCCGTACCGGCTATGGCGCGGCCATCACGGTGGTGTTCCTGGTCGTCGTGCTGGCCCTGACGCTGCTGCAGGTGAAGGCCGGCGAGAAGCGGACACATTACGGATGAGCCCCCCTCGCATGAAACCGGGCAGCTCGCTCCTGGGGCACGTGCTGCGCCATTTCCTGCTGATCGCCGGGCTGGTGATCATGCTGGCGCCGTTCGTCTGGATGGTTTCGACGTCGCTGAAGCCGCCCAATGAGATCTTCTCGACCAAGCTCAGCCTGCTGCCCAACAACTGGGCCGCGGCAGAGAACTACACCAAGGCCTTCACCAAGGTGCCGCTGCTGCGCTACCTGCTGAACGGCGTGATCGTGACCGGCGGCATCTTCCTGCTGCAGCTCCTGGTCTCCCTGCCCGCCGCCTACGCGCTGGCGAAGCTGCGCTTCCGCGGTCGCGACATCCTTTTCACCATGGTGCTGATCGGCCTCATGATCCCGGCCCAGGCGCCGGCCATCCCGCGCTACGTCATGCTCTACGAGGTCGGGCTGCTCGACAGCTATGCCGCCCTCATCCTGCCCTTCGTCTTCTCGGCCTTCGGCATCTTCCTGATGCGGCAGTTCTTCAAGACCGTGCCAGACGACTTGATGCATGCCGCCCGGATCGACGGGCTGGGCGAGTTCGAGATCCTGTGGCGCATCATGCTGCCGCTCGCCATGCCCGCCATGCTGGCCTTCGGCGTGATCTCCATCGTCTCGCACTGGAACGATTTCTTCTGGCCGCTGATCGTCATTCAGACCGGCGATCTCGCCACGCCGCCGCTCGGCACGCTCTTCTTCAGGAACGAAGAAGCTGGCAGCGACTTCGGCCCGCTGATGGCCGGCACGGTGGTGATCACCGCGCCCCTGGTCCTGCTGTTCCTCGCCGCCCAGCGCCGCTTCATCGAGGGAGTTACGCTCAGCGGCATGAAGGGATGAAAGAAAACGGCAACACCGCTGTGTGACTTAGTGCACATCCAGGGAAGGGAGACACTAATGCGCAAATTCCTAGGCTTGGCGGCACTCGCCGCCGCTTTCGTTGCGGGCCCCGCGGCCGCACAGACCGAAATCACCGTCCAGTACGCGATCCCCGACATCTTCAAGGAGGTGCAGGAGGAGGTCGCCAAGCAGTTCATGGCGGCGAACCCGAACATCAAGGTGAAGTTCACCCAGCCGACCAAGGAATACGAGGACGCCACGCAGCAGGTGCTGCGCAACGCCGTCACCGGCCAGCTGCCGGACGTGACGTTCCAGGGCCTCAACCGCCAGCGCATCCTGGCCGATCGCGGCATCGCCCAGCCGCTCGACCCGTTCATCGCCGCCGAGAAGGACTGGGCCAAGGCCGGTTACGACGGCGCGCTGCTGACCCTCGGTCAGGTCAAGGGCAAGCAATACGGCATGGGCTTCTCGCTCTCGACGCCGATCATTTATTTCAACGCCGACCTGGTGAAGAAGGCCGGCGGCGATCCCGACAATTTCCCCAAGACCTGGGACGGCATCTTCGCGCTCGCCAAGAAGATCAACGATCCGGCCAACAAGATTACCGGCTTCCACTTCGACTGGGACATCACCGGCAACTGGATGTGGCAGGCCCTCGTCTTCTCCAACGGCGGCACGATGCTGACGGCCGACGAGAAGAAGGTGGCCTTCGACCAGCCGCCGGGCCAGAAGGCGATCGAGACTCTGCGCCTCATGATCACCGACGGCACGATGCGCGACGTCAGCCAGGCCACCGCGCTGCAGGACTTCGTCTCGGGCCGCCTCGGCATCTGGGCGCACTCGACCTCGCGCCTGGGCGGCGTCACCAAGCAGGCGCAAGGCGTGTTCCCGCTGCGCACCGCGACCTTCCCGCTACCTGCCGGCGCCGACTCGCGCCTGCCGGCCGGCGGCAACGTCGCCATGATGCTGTCGAAGGATCCGGCCAAGCAGAAGGCGGCCTGGGAATACATCAAGTTCGCCACCGGCCCGGTCGGCGCCACCATCATGGTCAAGGGCACCGGCTACTTCCCGGCCAACGCCCTGCCGGCCAAGGATCCGGTGATGCTGGGCGACTTCTACGCCCAGAACCCGAACCATCGCGTCGCCATCGGCCAGCTGCCGAGCATGACCGCCTGGTATGCCTTCCCCGGCGAGAACGGGCTGAAGATCACCGACGTGATCAAGGATCATCTTCAGACCGTCGTGAACGGCAGCGCCAAGCCTGACGAGACGCTGAAGAAGATGACGGCGGACACGCAGGCGCTGCTGCCGAAGTGACCCGCTGAAGCGACCGACGAACCACGCAAGCGGAGCAAGATGCCTTGCTCCGCTTTTTCATGTCAGAGTGATGCCGTGCAGAAGTTCATCCACATCACCGACACCCATTTCGTGCCGCCGGGCAACCTGCTCTACGGCCTGAACCCGATCGACCGGCTGGCGCTCTGCGTCGCCGACGTGAATCGCAACCATGCAGACGCGGCCTTCGCCATCGTCACCGGCGATCTTGCCCACAAGGGCGAGATGGAGGCCTATGCAGCGCTGAAGCGCGAGTTCGACAAGCTCGTGATCCCCTACCACCTGCTGGTCGGCAATCACGACGACCGCGAGAATTTTCGGACGACCTTCCCGCAAGCCAAGTTCGACGAGAATGGCTTCGTGCAATACACGCTCGACATGGGCGAGGGCGTGACGGCGGTTTGCCTCGACACCAACGAGCCCGGCAAGCCGTGGGGCACCTTCTGCGAGAAGCGCGGCGCCTGGCTGAAGGCGACGCTCGACCGGCTGGGCGACAAGCCGGTGATGATCTTCATCCACCACCCGCCCTTCAAGGTTCGGCTGAAGCGGATGGACGACATCTCGCTGCTCGACCCGCAGCATTTCATCAAGGCAATCGAGGGCCGGACCAACATCCGCCACCTGTTCTTCGGCCATCTCCACCGGCCGATCGCCGGTGCCTGGCGCGGCATTCCGCTTTCCACGCTGCGCGCCACCAGCCACCAGGTGGCGCTCGACTTCGTCATCGAAGGCCGCATTGCCGGCAGCCACGAACCGCCGGCCTACGGCGTCTGCCTGCTTGAGGAGGACCAGATGATCGTGCACATGCACGACTTCCTCGACCGCACGAATACGTTCCTGCTCTAGCCGATCGCCATCAGGCTGGCGTTGCCACCCGCAGCGGCGGTGTTGAAGCTGAGCGAGACCTCGTCGAACAGGAGTTCGAGCGGATAGGGCGCGACATGGACCGGGACGATGCGGCCCGGCCGTTCGGCCATGCGGCGGGTGAGCGTCAACAGCTCCTCGGCGTTGCCGGCGAAAAGCGCGGCGGCGATGTCCTCGGCTTCGCTGGCGGCGACGCGGTTGCCGGTCGACCGTACGAGTTCGTGCTGCACCTTCAGCTCGGCCGCGTCGCTCGCGACGCAGAGGATCGCCCCCTTGGCCCGAAGCGCGTAACTGTTGCGCTCGCCAACCGGGCCATCGAGTTCGTCTTCGGCCACCTCGATGGAGGACCGCTGTGAGAGGAGGCGATGAACGTAGAGCGGTCCGCCCGCCTTCGGTCCCGTGCCCGACAGGCCATGGCCACCGAAGGGCTGCACGCCGACCACGGCGCCGATCATGTTGCGGTTGACGTATTGATTGCCGGCGTGGCTCGCCGCCGTCGCGCGGTCGATCGTCTCGTCGATGCGGCTGTGCACGCCGAAGGTCAGGCCGAAGCCTGTGGTGTTCACCGCACGGATCACGTCTTCCCTGTCCTCTCGCTCGTACCGAAGGACATGCAGCACCGGGCCGAACACCTCGCCGAGCAGATCGGAAATCGCGCCGATCTCGATCAAGGTCGGTGGAACGAAGGTTCCCCGCGCCGCTTCGTGAGGAATCGGCGCTTGATGAACCCTATGGCCGGCCGCGCGCATGCGCTCGATATGGCCGAGCAGGCGCGTCTGTGCCTCCGTCGAGATGACGGGCCCGACATCAACCGGCAGCCGGTCGGGCGCACCGATCCCCAGCTCCGCCATCGCACCCTGCAGCATGGGCACGACCTTGTCGGCGATGTCGTCCTGCAGGCAGAGGACGCGCAGGGCCGAGCAGCGCTGGCCGGCCGAATCGAAGGCCGAAGCCAGCACGTCGATCACGAGCTGTTCGGGCAGCGCCGAGGAATCCGCCACCATCGCATTCTGACCGCCGGTCTCGGCGATCAACGGTATCGGCTTTCCGTCGGCGCCGAGACGGCGCGCCAGGGTGCGGTTGATCGATTGTGCGGCCTCGGTCGAGCCGGTGAAGACGACGCCTGCGACCGTCACGTTGGCTACCAGCCGCTTGCCGACCTCGCCATCGCCCGGCAGGAACTGCAGCACAGCGGGCGGCACACCGGCTTCGTGCAGGATCGCCACGGCAAGGGCCGCAATCAACGGCGTCTCCTCGGCCGGCTTGGCAATCACGGCATTGCCAGCAGCGAGCGCGCCCGCGACCTGCCCCGTGAAGATCGAGAGCGGGAAGTTCCACGGGCTGACGCAGGCGACGACGCCCAGCGGCCGGTGCGTCTCGTTGTCGAAGCCCTCGACGCAGCCCGCGTAGTAGCGCAGGAAATCGACCGCCTCGCGCACCTCGCCCACCGCGTTGCCAAGCGTCTTGCCAGCCTCGCGCACGATCGGCCCCAGCAGCTTTTCCAGGCGCGCTTCCATCAGATCGGCCGCCCGGCGCAGGATCGCGGCGCGCTCGGCCGGTGAAGCCGACCACGGCTCGGCCTTGGCGCAGGCTTCGTCGACCAGTTCGGGCGTCGCTTCGACGACCGTGCCGACGAGATCGTCCCTATCGGCTGGATTGCGGATGTCACGCTCAGTGCCGTCGCGTGGCCCGTCGGCCAACACCGGCGTCGCGCTCAAGAGCGTCGAGGCACCTCCCGTCAGCTCGTGCGCCAGCGCGGCGAGCACGCCTTCATCGACAAGATCGAGGCCCCGCGAATTGGCGCGCTGCGGCCCGAACAGGTCGCGCGGCAACCGGATGAGCGGATGCGGCGCGCCGACCGGCGAGAGGGCTCGCGCACTCTCGACCGGATCGGCCAGCAGCCTGTCGGTCGTCACATCGGGATCGGCGATCTGGTTCACGAAGGAGGTGTTGGCGCCGTTCTCCAGCAGGCGGCGGACGAGATAGGCGAGCAAGGTTTCGTGCGTCCCCACCGGCGCGTAGATGCGGCACGGCCGGTTGAGCTTGTCGCGGCCGACGACTTCCTCGTAGAGCGGCTCGCCCATGCCGTGCAGGCACTGGAACTCGTACTGGCCGGCATAGAAGTTCTCGCCGGCCATCGCGTGGATAGACGCCAGCGTCAGCGCATTGTGCGTGGCGAACTGCGGGAACGCCGCGTCGGGCGCGGCCAGCAGCTTGCGCGCGCAGGCGAGATAGGACACGTCGGTGTGGATCTTGCGCGTGAAAACCGGGAAGTCTTCCAGCCCGTCGACCTGTGCCCGCTTGATCTCGCTGTCCCAGTAGGCGCCCTTGACCAGCCGGATCATCAGCCGGTGCCGGCTGCGCCGGCCGAGATCGATCAGGTGGTCGATCACGAAGGCAGCGCGCTTCTGGTAGGCCTGCACCACGAAGCCGACGCCATTCCAGCCTTCGAGGGCGGGATCGAAACAGAGCCGCTCCAGCAGATCGAGCGAGATTTCGAGCCGGTCCGCCTCCTCGGCGTCGATGTTCACGCCGATATCGTAGCGGCGTGCCAGCACGGCGAGATCGCGCAGGCGCGGATAGAGTTCCGCATGCACGCGCTCGGCTTGGGCGCGGCTGTAGCGCGGATGCAGCGCCGAGAGTTTCAGCGAGATGCCGGCGCCCTCGTAGATGCCGCGGCCCGCCCACGCGCGGCCGATGGCGTGGATCGCGCGCTCATAGGCCAGACGGTAATGCTCGGCCTGCTGGGCGGTGATCGCCGCCTCGCCCAGCATGTCGTAGGAATAGCGGAAGCCCTCGGCCTCGAAGCGGCGGCCGTTGGCCAGCGCCTCCTCGATCGTCTGGCCGGAGACGAACTGCTCGCCCATCAGGCGCATCGCGATGTTCACGCCGCCACGGATCAACGGCTCGCCGCCCTTCGCCACGAGACGCGTCAGCGCCGCCGACAGGCTCTTCTCGCTGCTGGTCGCCGTCAGCCGGCCGGTCAGCATCAGGCCCCAGGTCGCGGCGTTCACGAACAGCGACGGGCTTTGCCCGAGATGGGCGCGCCAGTCGCCGCCGCCGATCTTGTCGCGGATCAGCGCATCGCGCGTCTCGTCATCGGGGATGCGCAGCAGCGCCTCGGCGAGGCACATCAGCGCCACGCCCTCCTGGCTGGAGAGGGAATATTCGTGGATCAGCCCATCGACGCCGCCCGACGGCACCTTGGCGCGCATCGCCTCGACCAGGCGCTGTGCCAGCGCACGGGCCTTGGCCGTCGCCGCCGGCGTCATCGTCGTGAGGTCGAGCAGCGGCGGCACGCAGTCCGGCTCGGGCCGGCGATAGGCCGCCGTGATCGCCGCACGCAGCGGGGACTGCAGTCGCAGCGAATGGGCGAAGGCCTCGAACGGCGCGGTCATGGGCTGGCTACTTGTACGACGACACCTCGATCAGGTTGCCGTCGGGATCGCGGCAATAGACCGAGACGATCGTGCCCATCGCGCCCACCTTTTCGCTCGGTCCCAGTTCGATCTCCACGCCACAGCTCCGGAAATGATCGGCCACCGCCTGCGGCGTCGACGGCGTGAGAAAACACAGGTCGTCGCTGCCCGGGGCCACCGTCTTGCCCGTGAACCATTGCTTCTGTGTGGCGGTCTCGGGCCGGAGATTGATCTTGTGGCGGCCGAAATGCATCGAGGTCACGAACCGGCCGGGCGCCGGTTCGGTGACCTTGCGTGTCATGCCCAGCACGCGCTCGTACCAGGCCGCGGCGACCTCTACGTCGCGCACGTTCATGACGATATGATCGAGGGTCTCGACGACAATAGCCATTGCATGACCTCAAGCGTAAGAACCCCAGAGTGAACCCGCCCCTTCTTCCCGTCCATCCGCTCGCGCCGTAACTGGGGTTCGATGGAGCCGCTTCCCGTCGACGAGGCGCTGCCGCGCCTCAAAACCGCGCTGGTGGCCGGCAACGCCGCCGTGCTGGTCGCCCCGCCGGGCGCCGGCAAGACGACGCGCGTGCCGCTGGCGCTGCTCGATGCGCCGTGGCTCGCTGGCCGCAAGATCATCATGCAGGAGCCGCGAAGGCTGGCCGCGCGCGCGGCTGCGCGGCGCATGGCCGCGACCCTGGGCGAAGCGGTCGGCGAGACGGTCGGCTTTCGCGTGCGCCTCGACAGCAAGGTCGGGCCGAAGACCCGCATCGAGGTCGTGACCGACGGATTGTTCCTCCGCCTGCTGCAGGAAGACCCGTCGCTCGACGCCGTCGGCTGCGTGATCTTCGACGAATTGCACGAGCGCGGACTGGAAACCGATCTTTCCTTTGCCCTCGTGCGCGAAGCGCAGACGGCGCTGCGCGAGGACCTGCGGGTCGTGGCCATGTCGGCGACACTCGATCCCGGCCCGGTCTCGGCGCGGCTGGGCGGCGCGTCCGTGGTCGAGAGCGCCGGCCGCATGTTCCCCGTCGACACGCGCTATCTCGACCGCGAGCCGGCGGGTCGTCTCGAGGACAATGTCGCGGCCGCCGTGCGCCGCGCGCTCAGCGAAGAGACCGGCAGCGCGCTCGTGTTCCTGCCGGGCGTCGGCGAGATCCGCCGGGTCGAAGAGCGGCTGCAGGGCGTCGGCGCCAACGTCGACGTGGCGCCGCTCTATGGCGATCTCTCGCCCGCCGACCAGGACCGCGCCATCGCCCCCTCACCTCCCGGCCGGCGCAAGGTCGTGCTGGCAACCTCGATCGCCGAGACCAGCCTCACCATCGAGGGCGTACGCCTCGTGATCGACAGCGGCCAGATGCGCGTGCCGAAGTTCTCGCCGCGCTCGGGCATGACGCGGCTCGAGACCGTGCGCGTCAGCCAGGCCTCGGCCGACCAGCGCCGCGGCCGCGCCGGCCGTCTCGAACCCGGCATCTGCTATCGCCTGTGGCCCGAGGAATCGCAGCGCGGCCTGCTGCCCTTCACGCCGCCGGAAATCCTCGACGCCGATCTCGCACCGTTGGCGCTCGAGCTGGCGGCGTGGGGCACCAGCGATGCCACCTCGCTGCCCTGGCTCACGCCACCGCCCGCCGCCTCGCTCGCGACGGCGCGCGCCCTGCTGGCCGATCTCGGCGCGATCGACGCCAGTGGCGCGATCACATCGCACGGCCGCGCCATGGTGCGGCTCGGCCAGCATCCGCGCATCGCGCATCTGGTGCTCAAGGGCCGCGAATTGGGACAGGGCAAGGTCGCCGCGCTGCTGGCCGCGATCCTGGGCGAACGCGACTTCCTGCGCCTGCCGCCCGGCCAGCGCGACGCCGATCTCCGGCACCGGGTCGACATCGCCCTGAGCGGCCGGCGCGACGGCACGCTGCGTTTGATCCAGGAATCGGCGCGCCGCCTGATGCCGCGCAACGCCGGCGACGAGCGCCCCGACATCGCGATGACGGGCCCATTGCTGGCGCTGGCCTATCCCGATCGCATCGGCCGCCGCCGACCCGGCACTGCGGGGCGCTATCTCCTGTCGGGCGGCCGCGGCGCGGCTTTGCCCGAAGGTGATCCGATGGCGAACGAGGAGTTCCTCGTGATCGCCGACCTCGACGGATCGGCACAGGAATCGCGCATCTTCCTGGCCGCACCGATCACGGCGGCCGAGATCGAGGAGTTCTACGCCGACCGCATCGTCGACGAGCAGCTCGTGCAGTGGAGCGCGCGTGACGGCGCGGTGCTGGCGCGCCGCCGCCGCCGGCTCGGTGCCCTCGCGCTGGAAGACAAGCCGATCACCAGGCCGGACGCCGACAAGATGCAGGCCGCGATGCTCGACGGCGTGCGCCAGCTGGGGCTCGGCGCACTGCCGTGGAGCGACGATCTCGTGCGCTGGCGCGAGCGCATCGGCTTCCTGCGCCGCAATGCCGGCGAGGACTGGCCCGATCTCTCGGACGCCGCCCTTCTCTCTTCGCTCGCGGAGTGGCTCGGCCCCTATCTCGACGGCGTGTCGCGCCGCGATCATCTCGCGCGCATCGATCTCACGGCGGCGCTCAAGGCACTGGTGCCTTGGGAGAAGCAGCGCGAGGTCGAGCGGCTGGTGCCGACGCATGTCGAAGTGCCGAGCGGATCGCGGGTGGCGATCGACTATGCCAACCCGGACGAACCGACGCTCTCCGTCCGCCTGCAGGAGATGTTCGGCCTCACCGAGACACCGCGCATTGCCGGCGGCAAGGTGCCGCTCACCATCCACCTGCTCTCGCCGGCACGGCGGCCGGTGCAGGTGACGCGCGATCTCGCGAGCTTCTGGGCCAACGGTTACAAAGCGGTGAAATCGGAACTGAAGGGCCGCTATCCGCGCCACTACTGGCCGGACGATCCGCTGGTTGCCGAGCCGACGGCCCGGGCGCGACCTCGTCCTCGCTGAGGACTACCGGGCCTCGATCAATCGCAGCAGCAGGCGCCGCATCAGCGGCATCAGGAACAGCATGGTCGGAAAGGCGACCATCCAGGACGCCATCCACGATTCCATCCAGCGGGCGGTCATGCCCGTCTCGAATCCGATCGCCCGGATGGTGGCGATGCCCGAGACGATGAACGTCATCACGAAGGTCAGCGCCAACGGCATGGCGAAGTGCATCGTTTGGGCAGGGAGTTTCTTCACGGCGGGCCGGACAATATGGTACGGGCTTGGACCTCGTCCATCCCCGTTGCGGAAGCCCTCCCATGTCCCTCGCCCTCCCGTTCCAGACCGCCAAGCAGCTCGCCGCTGCGGTCCGGAAGAAGAAGATCGGCTGCCTGGAATTGCTCGACCTCTATCTGAAGCGGGTCGAGGCCTATAATCCCGAACTCAACGCCATCATCGCGACCGATATCGAGGGCGCCCGCAAGCGCGCCAAGGCGGCGGATCGCGCCGTCCGGGCCGGCAAGAAGCTGGGACCGCTGCATGGCGTGCCGATGACCATCAAGGAATCCTTCGACGTCACGGGTTTCCCCACGACCTGGGGAGATCCGGCGTTCAAGGACACGGTCGCGGCCCAGAACTCGCTCGTTGCACAGCGCATGATCGATGCCGGCGTCACCCTGTTCGGCAAGACCAACGTGCCGCTGAACCTCGCCGACTGGCAGAGCTACAACGAGGTCTACGGCTCGACCAACAATCCGTGGGACCTGAGCCGTACGCCGGGCGGTTCCTCGGGCGGTTCGGGCGCGGCGCTGGCCGCCGGCCTGACCGGCATCGAGGCGGGCAGCGACATCGGCGCCTCGATCCGCAACCCCGCCCATTATTGTGGCGTCTGGGGCCACAAGCCGAGCTGGGGCGTGGTCTCGCCCAAGGGCCATGCGCTCGCGGGCGCCGTTGCCTACGGCGACATCGGCGTGGTCGGCCCGCTCGCGCGCGGCGCCGAGGATCTCGAGATCGCGCTCACGGCGATGGCCGGCCCCGACTCGATCGACGGCCGCGGCTGGACGCTCACCCTGCCGCGCTCGAAGAAGACCAAGCTGCGCGACTTCAAGGTCGCCGTGCTGCTGACCGACCCGAATGCCGAGGTCGACGATTCGGTGCAGGAGCAGATCTCCAAGCTCGCGTCGTTCCTCGCCAAGAACAAGGTCAAGGTGAGCGACAAGGCGCGCCCAGAGATCGATACGGTCGAACTGAGCGACGTCTACATCCGCCTGCTGCGCGCGGCGACGTCGGCTCGCATGAGCGACGCGGTCTATGAGCAGGCGGTCAAGGACGCGGCCAGCCTGCCCGGCGACGACATGAGCTACTTCGCCCAGATGCAGCGGGGCAATTCGCTGCCGCACCGCACCTGGCTGCAGCTCAACGAGAAGCGCCACAAGATGCGCTGGGCCTGGGATGCCTTCTTCCAGGACTACGACCTGATGCTCTGCCCGGTCGCCGTGACCGCGGCTTTCCCGCACGATCAGGCGGGCCTGCGCCACAAGCGCACCATCGTCGTGAACAACAAGCAGGTGCCGGTGGTCGACCAGATCTTCTGGGCGGGTTACTCGGGCGTCACCTGGCTGCCCTCGACGGCCGCCCCCATCGGCCAGAGCAAGGAAGGCCTGCCGATCGGCGTGCAGATCATCGGCCGCCAGTACGGCGACTACGAGTCCATCCAGTTCGCCAAGCTGCTGGAGAAGGAATATCGCGGCTTCGAGCCGCCGCCGGCCTATAGCTGAGTTCAGGAGACCGAAGTGTCCAAGGATATCGACCTCAAGAAGCACATTCGCTCGATCCCCGACTTCCCCAAGCCGGGCATCCTCTTCTACGACATCTCGACGTTGCTGGCGCATGCCAAGGCCTGGCATGTCGCCATCGAGCGGCTGGCCGACCTGATCCGGCCGCACAAGCCGGACATGCTGGCAGGAATCGAATCGCGCGGCTTCCTGCTGGCCGCCCCGCTCGCTCTGGCGCTGGGCACCGGCTTCGTGATGATGCGCAAGCAGGGCAAGCTGCCCGGCACGACGGTGCGTCACACCTATGCGCTGGAATACGGCACCGACACGATCGAGATCCAGCAGGATGCGGTGCACAAGGGCGCCAGGGTCGTGCTGGTCGACGATCTGCTGGCCACCGGCGGCACCATGGGCGCCGCCGTGCACCTCCTGGAATCCGTCGGCGCCGTCGTGCCGGCGGCAGCGGTCATCATCGAGCTCACCTTCCTCGAAGGCCGCAAGAAGCTCACGCCGCCGGTCGAAACGCTGCTGCAGTACGACAGCTAGCGAAGGACGAACGCCGCTTCCCGCCCCATCGTCAAACCGGCTACGATGGGGGCGGGAGGAAATGAATGTTCTCAGCGTCCGAGTGCTTCTCCGGGACTTATGCCGAGGCGCGCCCCAAGTTTTGCAGCGCTGCGGCGGAAGCCGGAGGCGCTCTTCGTTCCTGGCTGAACCCGAAGGCGCGCGGGCCTAACGGAGAGAGGCTCTATCTCGACACGGCGCGCTTCGGCGTGGCCGATGCGGAGAACATGCTGGTGCTGATCGCCGGCACGCACGGCGTCGAGGGCCATTGCGGTTCGGGCGCCGAGATCGCCTGGATGCGCTCGGGCGGTCCGGCGAAGCTGCCTGAGAATACCGGCGCGCTGCTGATCCATGCCCTCAATCCCTACGGCTTCGCGTGGACACGCCGCGTCACCGAGGACAATGTCGATCTCAACCGCAACTTCGTCGACCACGACAAGGGCTATCCCCGGAACGACGGCTATCTGGCCATCGCCGAAGCCGTCCTGCCCCGGACATGGGACGAGGCGAGCAAGGCCGAGACCGATCGCGTGTTCGCAGCCTATGCCCAGAAGCACGGCGCGTTCGGACTGCAGGGCGCGCTGAGCGGCGGCCAGTACACGCATCCCGACGGGATCTTCTTCGGCGGCAATGCGCCCAGCTGGAGCAACCGCACGGTCCGTGCCCTTGCCCGCAAGGAGCTGTCACACGCAAAGCGTGTCGGCATCATCGACTTCCATACCGGGCTCGGACCCTTCGGCCACGGCGAGTTGATCTGCGCGGTCTCCCCCGCCGCCAAGTCCTTCGCGCGCGCCAAGGCCTGGTACGGCGACGAGATGACCTCGCCCGAAGGCGGTACCTCGACCTCGGCGGTGGTGGTCGGCGTCATGACCGACGCCTTCCCGCAGGAATTGCCCGATGCCGAAGTGACATCCGTCGCGCTCGAATATGGCACCTACACGGTGCCGGAGGTCCTGAACGCCGTGCGGGCCGATAACTGGCTGCATCATCGCGGCGAGCTCGGCTCGGCGCAGGGCCGCGCCCTGAAGGCCGACATGAAGGAGCGCTTCTTCCCCGCCGGCGACAAGTGGCGGGAGATGGTGTGGGCGCGCGCCGACCAGACGATCGGCTGGGCGATCAAGGGGATGACCGGGGGATGAGCCTCGCGGTGCCGAGCGAGGATACCGCCCGGCTGCGTCTGCAGAAGGTGCTGCAGCAGACTCCGCTGTTCGCCGACCTCGAACCCGACGCCCTGGAGGCGGTCGAACGCCAACTGACGCTCATGGTGCTGCCCGGCGGCGCCCCGCTGTTCCGCCAGGGCGAACCGGCCGATGCCGTCTATGTCGTGGCCAGCGGCTGCCTCGGCGTCTTTCGACATCAGGATGCCGGTGATGCCAGCGAACCGGTGCTGATCGCCGAGATCCCGCCGGGCAATCTCGTCGGCGAAATGTCGCTGCTGTCGCAGGGCAAGCGGACGCGCAGCGTAGCGGCGCTGCGCGACAGCGAGGTCTGGCGGCTTGCCCAGACCAGCTTCAACGCCCTCACCTCCCACCATCCCCAGGTCCTGCCGGCGCTGATGCGCAGCGTCGTGGCACGCAACGCGGCGGACACCGGCAAGCGGCGACGCCAGCCGCGCACCTTCGCCATCCTGCCGAGCGGCCCCGATGTGCCCTCGGCGCGCTTTGCGGTGATGCTGGCCGATGCGCTGGGCCGCATCGGCAACCAGGTCCAGATGCTGGGGCACGAATCGGCCGACCAGGAACCGGAGTGGTTCGCGCGGTGCGAGATGGAATCGTCGTTCGTGCTCTATCGTGCCGACGCGACGCTGACGCCCTGGACCGAACTCTGCCTGCGACAGGCCGACTGCCTGGTCTCCATCCGCAACGCCGACAACGATCACCCGACCAAGCTACCGTTCGAGATCGAGACGGCGCAGAGCGGTGCGGTATTCCATCGCCGCCGCGAGCTGGTTCTGCTGCACGACGGTCACGATCCCAAACCAGGCTCGACGACGCCGATGCTGGCCGGCGGCTTGTACGGCAATCACCATCATGTCCGGCTCGACATCCATTCCGACATCGATCGTCTGGCCCGCCTGCTCACCGGACATGCGGTCGGCGTCGTCATGGCCGGCGGCGGCGCGCGCGCCTTCACCCACATCGGCGTGGTCAAGGCGTTGCGCAAAAGCGGCATCCCGATCGACCTGGTGGGCGGGACCAGCATGGGCGCGATCGTGGCGGCGGGCGTTGCCTCGCGCTGGAACGACGAAGAACTCGACGTGCGCTTCCGCCGGGCCTTCGTCGACAACAATCCGCTGAGCGACTACACGCTGCCGCTGATCTCGCTGTTTGCCGGCCGGAGGGTCACGCGCCTCCTGCGTGCAGCCTTCGGCGAGAAGGACATCGAGGACCTGATCCTCCCCTTCTACTGCATGACCGCCAACCTCACGACGTCCAACGCCGACATCCATACGGTCGGGCGGCTGTGGCGCTGGTTGCGGGCCTCGGTGGCGATCCCTGGTGTGATGCCGCCCTTCAACGAAGCCGGCGAAGTCCATGTCGACGGCGGCGTGATCGACAATTTCCCGGTGCGCGCCATGCGCAACCTGGGCCGCGGCGTGACGATCGGCGTCGACATCGACACCGGGGGCGCTCTGGCCGCGGGTGCCGGCGTCATGGAACCTTGGTCGGCCTGGCAGTTCTTCCGCCGCCTCATCTGGAAACGCAACGAGACGCTGCCCATTCCCTCGATCGTGCGCATCCTGCTGCGCTCGGCGCTGGTCGCCAGCACGGCCCGCGCGGCCCAGGACCGGCATGCCGCGGAACTGCTGATCGTGCCGCCCATGACCCATATCGACCTGCTCGACTGGACGAGCTTCGATGCGGCGATCGAGCTGGGCTACCGCACGACGATGGAGGGGCTGGAGAAGGCCCGCACGCTGCCGATCGGGGCACGCCTCTTCCTGTCGTGACGGCTCGCTTGACAGCGGGCAGGCAGGCCGCTTCTATTTTACCCAACGGTTAATAATGAAGAGCAGCCATGTCTCCTGCCAGCGATCGTCTCACCGCCACCTTCTCGGCCCTCGCCGATCCGACGCGCCGGGCCATCCTCGCGCGCCTGACCCTGGGTGACACCTCGGTCGGCGAACTGGCCGAGCCCTTCGACATGTCGCTGCCGGCGATCTCCAAGCATCTCAAGGTGCTGGAGCGTGCCGGCCTCATCGAACGGGGCCGCGACGCGCAACGCCGCCCCTGCCGCCTCGCCGCCGGGCCGTTGCACGAAGTCTCCGACTGGGTGGCAACCTACCAGCGCTTCTGGGAGCAGCGGCTCGACCGCCTGGAAGCCTATCTGCAGGAAACCCAGGCCCCCTCGCCTGCCCCCAAGAAGAGGAAACGGACCCATGCCCGCAAGAGCAAGTGAATCGACCTTTCCGTTACGCCGCGAATTCACGCTGAACCGCGTGCTGGAAGCGCCGCGCGCACTGGTCTTCCGCGCCTTCATCGAGCCCGAGCGCATGAAGCTGTGGTGGGCGCCGCGCGGCTTCCACATCCTGTCCTGCGCGCTGGACCTGCGCGAGGGCGGCGCCTGGCGCATGCGGATCCAGTCGGACGATACCGGCGCCATCCAGACCGAGGTCGGCACCTATCGCGAGATCGCCGAGCCCGAGCGCCTGGTCTTCACCCATGCCTGGGTGCGCCACGACGGCTCGCTGACGCCGACGACGCTCGTCACCGTGACCTTCGCGGATCATGATGGCGGCACCGAGGTTGCCTTCACCCAGTCCGACTTCCATTCGCAGGAATTCTGCCAGAGCCACGAGGAAGGCTGGAGCTCGTCGCTCGAGCAGCTCACCAAATACGCGCCGCGCATGTAGGCGCGATCAAACAAGACGGAGGAAGCATCGTGACGGACGACAAGGCGCGGCATCTGGCGGCCCTGCAGGAGCTCAACCATCACTTCGTGCGATCGGTCGGCGACGCCGACGTCGCATGGTTCGACCGGCACCTGTCGGACGATTTCCACAACACCAATCCCGACGGCACGCTGATCGAGCGCGCGGCCTTCCTGGCGCAGATCGGCCGCGGCTCGGCGGTGAAGGACATCCGCGAGCACGACGTGAAGATCCGCCTGCTGGGCGACTTCGCGATCATCCATGCCCGTACCAGCTACACCAAGCCCGACGGCAGCCAGGGCGGCGGCTGGTACACCGATGACTGGCAGCTCCGGCCGGAGGGCTGGCGCTGCGTTTCGGCCCACGTCAGCCGCTCCTGATCACGCGCTTGCCATGTCGCTGAACCCGGCCGCCGATACGTCGCCGGCCGCCTGGCGCGTCGTCTTCGCCTGCTTCGTGTCGGCCGTGTTCGCCTGGGGCTTCGGCTTCTACGCCCACGGCATCTATCTCGTCGAACTGCAGCGGGAACACGGCTGGTCGACGGGCTTCATCTCGTCCGTCGTCACCGCGCACTACGTGCTGGGCGCGTTCCTGTTGCCGCGCATCGCCGAGGCGATCGGCCGCTTCGGACCGCGCACCGTGTTCCTGGCCGGCCTCTTCATCACGACCGCGGCCCTTATGCTGCTGCCGTCGGTCACGGAGCCGTGGCAGCTCGTCGTGCTCTACATCGTCATGGCGCCCGGCTGGAACGCCACCAGCGTGGCGCCGATCGCGGCCACGGTCGGCCAGTGGTTCGACCGCAAGCGCGGCCTCGCCCTCAATCTCGCGCTGAGCGGCGCCACGGTCGCGGGCCTCGTCGTCACGCCCGTGCTGCTCGCGGCCATTCCTGCGCTGGGCTTCGCCAGGGCCGAGCGGCTGCTGGTCCTTATCGGCATCGTGCTGGCGGCCGGCGCCGTCGCGCTGTTCATCCGCAAGGGACCGCTGTCGCCCAAGCGCGCGACGGTGCGCCCGGACCGGCTGGCGCCGCTGCGGCAGTGGCATTTCTGGAGCATCTCCGCGCCGTTCGCCTTCGTGCTGCTGTCGCAGGTGGGCTTCCTCACCCATCTCGTGCCGCTGGTCACCGCCCGCTCGGCCGGCGGCGGGCCGGTGATCGACCCTGCCCTCGCCGTCGGCATCAACGCGATGATGGCGCTGGTCGGGCGCATCGTGCTGGGGCTGGTCATCGACCGTCTCCAGCCACGCCCCGCCTCGGCGATCTGCTTCCTGGTGCAGGTTGGCGCCATCGCCGTGCTGGCCTATGCCGAAGCGCCGCTCGTGGTCTACGGCGCCTGCGCCGTCTATGGCTTCTCGGTCGGCAACAACATCACCCTGTCGCCGATGATCGTTCAGCGCGAATACACGCCCGACCAGTTTCCCGCGATCGTCGCCCTATCCACGGCCGTCGTGCAGACCCTGTATGCCTTCGGGCCGGGCCTGCTCGGCGTGCTGCGCGATGCATCGGGCGGCTACGGTGTGCCGCTGGCCGTCTGCATGGGCCTCAACCTCGCGGCATCGGCCCTGATCCTGATGCGCCCTAGGACAGGAACTTCAGCCCGTTGACCACCTTGTCGATGGTCTTGCGCGGGCCATGCACGCCGATTCCGACGAAGTTCATCGAGTCGGCCGGCGCCGCGGCCACGGCGGCGCGATTGTCGGCGTCGTTGGTCGTGGCGAACATCGGCTCGATGTAGATCGCGGGCACCAGCTCGCGCGACAGGGCTCGCTGGTGGGTTCGCTGGAGTTCTTCCAGCGTGGCGCCATAGACGAACATCGGCTCCCGGATGAGCGCCGTGTAGGCGCGCCCGCCGGCGTCGCGATAGGGCTCGCCCATCAGGTGGGCATGGGTGCCGGCGAGGCCGCCGGCCAGGAACGCGGAGACATTGGCCATCTGCCAGGCGGCCAGGTCCCTGCGCAGGATCAGGGCTGTCTTGGTTTCGTAGATCATGCCGCCCATATGGGGCATGCTGTTCCCACCGTCTTGAACATTCGTGCATGACCGCCGACCAGATCCGCCTCGACCGTCCGACCTCCGGCCTGCAGCGCCTCGAAGGGCGTTTCGGCGGCCATGCCTACGATCTGCACCGGCACGAGACCTACGGGGTCGGCCTCACCCTCTACGGCGTGCAGCAGTTCCACTATCGCGGCAGCCTGCGGGCGAGCCGGGCGCGGCAGGTGCTGGTCCTTCATCCCGACGAGGCACATGACGGCCATGCCGGCGAGGGCGGCGCCTTCGCCTACCGCATGCTCTATCTCGATCCGGCCGCGGTCTCCCAGGCGCTCGATGGCGCGAGCCCGCCCCATGTCACCGAGGCGGTCGCGCATGATGCGGCGACGGCGCGCGTGATCGAGGAAGCCTTCATGGATTTCCCGCAGCCGCTCGAGCCGTTGGCCGTCGACGCTACGATCGGCCGTCTGGCCGACCTCCTCGCACAGCGCGGCGACGGCGGACCGCGCCGGCCGCACGGCCGGCTCGCACTCCGCGCGGTCACCCAGGCCCGGGATTTCCTGGTGGCGGAATCGCACCGGACCGTCGGCTCCGACGAGCTGGAGCGCATCAGCGGTCTCGATCGCTTCTCGCTGGCCCGGCACTTCCGGTCCGTGTTCGGCACCTCGCCGCATCGGTTCCAGGTCGGCCAGCGCCTGATGCGCGCGCAATCGATGATCGTCGAGGGCTGCGCCCTGTCGGAGACCGCCGCCGCCGCGGGCTTTGCCGACCAGAGCCATCTCACGCGGCATTTCTCCGCCCGGTTCGGCGTCACGCCGGGTCGCTGGGCCGCCCTGTCGAGGCGAAGCTAGAGCGGATACCGGCCGTCGGCGTCGAGCTGATCGGCAGACAGCCAGCCCTGACGCAGGCCCGCCAGCACGCCGGCCATCATCGGCCGGACGATCGGTGTCTGGCAGGCCTGGCGGAGAAGAAGGTCGCGCACGATGGCCCGCGGCACGCTGCCGGACTGGAAGAACGGCGTCAGCAGGTGGCTGGCGCTGCGGTAGAAGCGGCTGGCCGGGCCACGCCGGCGCGCAAAGAGGTCGATCGCCTGGGCGACATCGCTTGCCTCGGCGAGGCTGCGGCCGAGCGCATGGGCGTCGAGCAGGCCCATATTGGCGCCCTGGCCGAGCTGCGGTCCGGTGCCGTGCGCGGCGTCGCCGATAAACAGGACCGGGCCCTCGTTCCAGCGCGGCAGGGCCACGTGCCGATAGGTCGCGCGCGCGAAGTCGCCGGCCTTGATCGCGCGCTCGATCGTGGGCGCTGCTTCCGGCCACAGGATCATCGCCTCCTGCCACAGGGCCTGCAGGTCGATCTGCCGGTCGAGTGAAAGAGCGGGCGTAGGCAGGCTCCAGAACATCGTGACCGCATCGGGCGCGACGGGGAGAAGACCCATCATCACCGAGGCATCGGCGAAGCGCTGTCGCAGGAGTCCGCCCGCGCCGAATCCCAGCGTATCGGGGACCGTCGTCCAGAGGCAGCCCCAGGGATAAACCGGCGCCCGCGCACCGGGCATCAGGCGGTCCCGCAAGGTCGAATGGGCTCCGTCCGCGACGACCAGCAGGTCGAACGGACCGTGCCGGCCGCCCCTTCCATCCATCGCGACCGCCCGGGCGCCCTCGCGCTCGACCCCGGTGATCTCCACGCCGGCGGCCAGACGAACACCCGCCGCGAGCAGGCGGCGATTGAGCAGGTCGAACAGTACCGAACGGCGGATGCCGAGGCCGAAGGCCGCCTTGTGCAGGTCGCTATAGGCAAGATCGAGAACCGGGATTCCCCACTGGTTCTCGCCGAGCACCCCGTCGATCCGGGCGCCGGCCGCCAGCGCGTCCTGCTCCAGGCCAAGCGCCCGCAGGACGGAGAGCCCGGTGGGCTGCAGCAGCAGGCCAGCACCCACGGGATGCGGCTGCTCGAAGCGTTCCAGTACGGTGACGCGATGCCCGGCATCGGCGAGGAAACTCGCAACGGCCTGTCCGGCAACACCGCAGCCTACGATACCGATCTCAAGAGACCTCAACGCCATCCCACCATTCTAACCCGGGAAGCGTATACAACGAAAAAGGGTGGCCAACAGGCCACCCTCAAATCGTTTTTTTTTGCCGGTCGGCCGTCAGAGGCCGCCGTTCACGACCAGGCACTGGCCGCTGACATAGTCGCTGTCGGGGCTGCAGAACAGGTAGACCGAGCCGGCTGCCTCCTCGGGCAGGCCGCCGCGGCCCAGCGGAATCATCTGGTTCAGCGCGGCAAGGCGGCCACCCTGGACGCCGATCTTGACCGTGCGGCCCTGGACCTCGATCTCGCCGGACTCGCCCTGGGCGAGCGGCTTGGTGAGGCGCGTCTGGATGTAGCCGAAGGCCACGGCGTTGACCGTCACGTCGAAGCGGCCGAACTCCTTGGCCAGCGTCTTGGTGAGGCCCACGATGCCCGCCTTGCCCGCCGAATAGTTCGACTGGCCGGCATTGCCGTTGACGCCCGAGGTCGAGGAGATGTTCACGACCTTGCGGACGACCCTCTTGCCCTCGGCGCGCTCCTTCTCGACGGCCCCGCGGAAATGCTGCTGGAAGGCGCGCAGGACGCGGAACGGCGCGGTCAGGTGGACGTCGAGGATGGCGTACCACTGCTCGTCGCTCATCTTCTGGATGACCGAGTCCCAGGTGTAGCCGGCATTGTTCACCACGACATGGCAGTCGCCGAAGGCGTCGACCGCGGCCTTGACAATGCGATCGCCGAAGTCGGGCTTGGCGACGTCGCCGTTGCAGGCCACAGCCCTGCCGCCCGCCTTGATGATCTCGGCGACGGTCTCCTCCGCCGGCGCGTCGTCGATGTCGTTGATCACGACGCTGGCGCCGTCGCGCACCAGGCGCAGCGCGATCTCCTTGCCGATGCCGCGTCCCGAACCGGTGACGATCGCCACCTTGCCATCCATCTGACCCATGTCTGTCTCCTGTTCCTGACCGCTCAGTTCAACGCGACCGTGGCGTTGCCCTGAAGCGTGTCCTGGCCGTTCTGGTTGGTGCACTTGACCTCGAGATCGACCAGCGTCTCGCCGTCCTTCTCGCGCTTGCCGGTGACCTTGCCGCTGACGGTGATGACGTCGCCCACCCAGGTGATCGAGGTGAAGCGCGTGCCGAGGCCGCGGACCTGCTTCTGCGGCACCCAGGTGGTGACGAGGCGGCCGAGGAAAGCCATCGACAGCATGCCGTGGGCGAACACGTCCTTGAAACCGAACTTCTTGGCGAAGTCGAGATCGACATGGATCGGGTTGTGGTCGCCCGAGCCGCCGCAATACAGGGCGAGCTGGTGGCGGCTGATCGGCGGCAGCACCAGCGGCTTCAGTTCGTCGCCGACCTTCACGTCGGCAAATTTCGGAGCGGTAGCCATGATTGCCTCCCTTACTTCTTCGCCGCGTCGGGGTTGCGCACGACGGTGACACCGCGGCCCTTGGCCAGCAGCTTGCCCGCCTTGTCCTTCATCTCCATCTCCTGGACGACGAACCAGAGCGCGCCGCCCTTCTTGTCGTAGATGTCGACGACCTTCTCCTGGCAGGTGACGACGTCGCCCACCACGACCGGCGCGTAGTATTCGAAGTGCTGCTCGCCGTGCAGGATCAGGCCGATGTCGACGTTGAGCAAGCGCAGGAGACCGCCCTTGTTGGGATCGTCAGCCTGCAGCGCGCGCAGGAACGTCAGCGGCGCGGTAATACCGCGATAGCCCGCCGCCTTGGCCGCGGCCTCGTCGGCGTAGATCGGGTCTTCCTCGCCGATGGCCTTGCAGAACAGCTTGATCTTGCCCGCCTCGACGGTGGCGGTGAATGGCGTGAACTCATGACCGATGAGCTTCTTGTCGAGCTCCATGGACGCTCTCCTCCGGATCGTGTGCAAAGAAAAGCCCTCTCCCCGACTGCCTTGAGTCAGAGAGAGGGCTTGGCGTTTCGTGACTACTCGTAGCGGCCGACGATGGCGACGCTCGACACGTTCTCGCGCGGCGCGCCGCCGAGATTGTGCGTCATGCCGATGCGCGGGTCCTTGAGCTGGCGGGCGCCGGCGCGGCCCTGGAACTGCAGGTACATCTCGTACAGCATGCGCAGGCCGGAGGCGCCGATCGGGTGGCCGAAGCACTTCAGGCCGCCGTCGATCTGGCAGGGGATGGTGCCGTCGGCGTCGTAGAAGCCGTCGAGCACGTCCTTCCAGCCCTGACCCGGCTTCGAGATATGCAGGTCTTCCATGGTGACGAGCTCGGTCACCGAGAAGCAGTCGTGCACCTCGAACATCGAGACTTCCTTGCGCGGATCCTTGATGCCGGCCTCTTCATAGGCCTTCTTCGAGGCGATGCGCGTGGTGTGGAAGTAGCTGCCGTCCCACGAATTGTGGCCCGACTCGGAGCCGTTCGAGACCGAGAGCTGCAGCGCCTTCACCGAAACGATGTTCTGCTTGCCCATCGCCTTGGCGATTTCCGGCGTCGTCACGATGGCCGCGGCCGCGCCGTCCGACACGCCGCAGCAGTCGAACAGGCCGAGCGGCGAGGCGATCATCGGGGCGTTGAGGATGGTGTCCATCTCGACGGCCTTCTGGAGATGGGCCTTCGGGTTCTTGGCACCGTTCTGGTGGCTCTTCCACGAGACGTGGGCGATCGCCTTCTTGAGGTCCTCGCCCGAGACGCCGTGCGCGGTCATGTAGGCCGTGGCGAGCTGGGCGAAGTTGCCCGGCGCGGTGCCGTTGGCGTTCCAGAGCTGCTGCAGCGGCGCGCCGCGGCCGCCCGGCAGGCCGCCGTAGCCGGTGTCCTTGAGCTTCTCGACGCCCAGCGCGATCGCGATGTCGGCCGCGCCCGAGGCGACGGCGTAGCAGGCGCCGCGGAAGGCTTCGGTGCCCGAGGCGCACATGTTCTCGACATGCGTGACCGGGATGTTCGGCAGGCGCAGCGTGGTCGACATCGGGATGCCCGACTTGCCGACATGCACCTCGTCGATCGCGGTCGAGAACCAGGCGGCATTGAGCTGGCTGGCCTCGATGCCGGCGTCGGCGATGGCTTCCTTGTAGGCCTCGAGCATCAGCTCTTCGGCGCCGCTCTCCCAGCGTTCGCCGAACTTCGAGCAGCCCATTCCGAGGATAGCGACCTTGTCCTTGATACCACGAGCCATTGCAGGTCTCCTTGGTGGTGAGGTTGAACTCTAACTAACGAAACACTTAAGTCGGGAAGGCGATCCGAGCCGACAGGCTCACACCGGCGCCGCCTTCCAGAAGTAACGCTTGAAGCCGCCGCGCATCTGGTCGTTGTCGCGGATGCGGAAGGTCATGCGCATCTTCGCGCCGACCTTCACCTGTTCCTTGTCGCTGTCCGTGAAGTCGGCCATGAAGCGGCCGCCCTCCGGGAAGGTGATCATGCCGTAGTAGGCCGGCGGATCGGGCGAGAAGGTGAGCGAGTCCGCGGTGAACGACATCACGGACGCTTCGAGGCCCGCCATGTTGTAGGGCTCCTGGCTGTCCATCGCGTGGCAGTTCGGATTGACGCAGACCGGCGTGCGCGGGAACTGGACGGTGCCGCAGACTTTGCACTTGCCGCCCACCAGGGCGTAGATCATGTCGCGCTTGCGCCACAGGATCGACATCGCGGTCTTCTTGTCGAACTCGGCGCGCATGCCCTTGTCGATCGGCAGCATGTCGTTGAAGGCGAGGAACTTCATGTAGTTCTTCTCTTCCTTCCGGCGCGCCATCCAGCCCGACAGACCCTTGCGCTTCGGCAGCTTGGCATTCTCGGCCGTGACCTCGAACACCAGCACGTCGACGCCCTGGCCGAAGGCGACGATCATGATCTTGTCGCCTTCCTTGGCCGTCTCGAGCGCATCGACCAGCATGACCAGCGCGTGCGCGCAGCCGGTGTCGCCGAGGTTGGCGCCCAGCAGGTCACGCACCGCGCCCTCGCCCACGCCGCAGATCTTCGCCATCTGCTTCGGCACCGCCGGCATCAGGCTCGGCATGATGAAGTGGGTGATGTCGGAGCCCTTGAGATTGCAGGCCGCGAGCGCTGCCTTGACCGCCGGCGGGACGATCTTCGAATAGCCCTCGTCGCGGATCCAGCGCTCTTCCCAGCCGTAGTCGAACTCGGCGTCCTCGCCACGGAAGTGGTCGACGAAGTCCATCGAGACCGAGTGATGGCCGACCAGCTTGGCGATCACGTTCTCGGTGCCGCACAGCAGCGCGGCAGCGCCGTCGCCGTAGTTCAGCTCGGTGTTCGAGGCGACGCGCGTCAGGCGCTTGTCGGCTGCGGCGACCAGGGTCGGCCCGCCGCCCTTGGAGGCGTTGAGGCCCGCGATCAGCGCCGAGGTGCCGGCCTTCTGCGAACCGCCGACGTCGGAGGCCAGCAGGTTCTGCTCGATGTTGAGCGCCGTGCCGATCACGCCCGCGTTCTGGCGGTCTTTGAAGGGATGCGTGGTCGAGGCGAAGTAGATGTTACGGACGTCCTCCGCCTTGTGGCTGGTGAGGCAGTCGCGCGACGCCTCTACGGCCATCGTGATCGAGTCTTCGTCCCAGTTGGCCATCGAGCGCTCGCCCTTGGCGAGGCCGCGCAGGCCCGGAGCAAACCACTTGTTGGCGTCATAGACGGCCTGACGGTTGAGACGAAGGCGCGGCACATATGCGCCATAGGCTACGATTCCGACCATCGTACTTCTTCCTCCACCTGGTCCCGACTTTAGTCGGTCATGAATGAGCGTTTATGGCTTCGCTCTTAGCGCGGTCGCCCCAGCCGGGCGAGCCGCTTTTCTTCATGGCTGCCGCGTCCGCGGAATTACCTTCCGGTCTGCGGAACACCGCCAACAGGCGGCATTTCGCGGACGAGATTACGATATCCCGCGCCTTCGGGGATATGCAGGAACTTCTTGCCGTCCTTCACCTCGACCCAGGGCTGAACGGTGACGATCTTGCGGGCCGTCGCGGCCGAGATCGCGCCGGCCACCGTCTTGCCCTCGGCCAGCAGCTCGAGGTTCTTGGTCGTGGCATGGACCAGCGTCCGCTTGCCGGCAGTCGCCTCGTCGATCGCCTCCTGGGCGCCGATCCACACCGAGTCGGTCGATTCCGATCCGTCGTGCAGCGCGATCTGGTCCTCCGGCGCCTCGGCCAGGAAGAACCAGGTGTCGAAACGCTTCGGCACGAAGGTCGGGGTGATCCAGTGCGCGTAGGGCGTCATCAGGTCGGTCGCGATCTCGAGATCCTCGGCCTCGACCATGTCGACGATGCTCGCCTCGTCCTTGGCGAGCTTGGCGCGCCACTTCGTTTCGATCACCTTGAGGTCGGCAGCGCCGATCAGCGCCCGCTCGCCGCGCTTGCGGGCCAGCAGCACGCCGCATTCCTCGAACGCCTCGCGCACGCCGGCCACACGGAACTTGAGCTCGGCATCGCCGATCTTGTCGGCGCCGCCACAACGCGCGCGCAGCGACTTGTCGCCATCGGCGTCCTCGAGCTTACCGCCGGGGAAGACCAGCGCGCCGGAGAAGGAATCGATCTGGTGATGGCGTACGACCATGAACACTTCGAGCGGCGATCCGGCATCGCCCGGCTTGGACGGGCGCAGCAGCAGCACGGTGGTGGCGGGACGCGGCGGCGCCGGCTCTTTCTTCGGTTCGTTCATGTCTTCCTGCATTCGTGTGACGGTGAAGTGTCCCATACAAGCGGCGACAGTGCCAATGGGCGGGTGTATCCTGACAGCGTCCATTCCGCTCTGAAGGAGCATGTCATGACCCTGTCCACCAACGGCGCCCTGCCCCCGAATCTCGCGGAAGGGCTGAAGGTCCTGCGCGCCAAGTGGGGATGGATCGTGGCGCTGGGCGTCGTCTTCCTGATCGCCGGTTTCATCGCGCTGGGCAGCGCGGTCGCGGCCACTGCATCGGCTGTGATGATCATCGGCATCATGATGATCATGGGCGGGGTCGCGGAAATCGTGGCGGCCTTCAGCGTCAAGGGCTGGGGCAAGTTCGCGGTCTGGATGCTGCTCGGCCTGCTCTATGTCGGCGCCGGCATCATCGCCCTCATGAATCCCTTCGCCGCGGCCACCATCCTCACCCTGATGCTGGGTGCGGCGCTCATGTTCGGCGGCGTCCTGCGCATCTTCCTCGCCTTCAGCATGAAGGCGGCCGGCAAGCCGTGGGGTTGGGTCGTGGTCTCGGGCCTCGTGACCCTGCTGCTGGGCGCCATGATCGTCGCCCAGTGGCCGGCCTCCAGCTTCTTCGTGCTGGGCATCTTCCTCGGCATCGACCTGATCTTCATCGGGTCGGGCTGGGTGACGATGGGCCTGGCCCTGAAGAACCGGCCCGCCGCCTAGAGCGCTCTACTTCCGCGTCGGATCCTCGGCGACCTGCACCAGCAGCTTGCCGAAGTTCCGGCCCTTGAGGAGACCGATGAAGGCTTCGGGCGCGTTCTCGATTCCCTTCACGATATCCTCGCGGTACTTGATCTTGCCGGCCTTCACCGCTTCCGGCACTTCCTTCCAGAAGTCGGCCATCTGGCCGAAGTGATCCGACACGATGAAGCCCGTCACCGTGGCGCGCTTGATCAGCAGCAAGCGCCAGTCGGGACCGGGACTCATCTGCATCTCGTTGTATTGCGAGATCAGCCCGCACAAGGGCACACGCGCGAAGTCGTTGAGCTGCGGCACGACGGCGGCCTGCACCGCACCGCCGACATTCTCGAAATAGACGTCGATGCCCTTGGGCGCCGCCGCCCGCAGCTCCTTGAACAGGTTGCCGCCGGCGGCGCGATAGTCGACGCAGGCGTCGAAGCCCAGCTCGTTCACGACGTAGTCGCACTTGTCCTTGCCGCCGGCGATTCCGACCGCGCGGCAGCCCTTGAGCTTAGCGAGTTGGCCGACCACCGAGCCGACGGCACCCGACGCCGCGGACACGACCACCGTCTCGCCCGCCTTGGGCTTGCCGATCTCCATCAGGCCCCACCACGCCGTCATGCCGGGCATGCCCAGCACCGAGAGCGCGGTCGAGAGCGGCGCGGCATCGGGATCGAGCTTCATCGACATGTCGCCGGTCGAGACGGCGTAGCTCTGCCAGCCGGCATACTCGGCGACATAGTCGCCTTCCTTGAAACGCGGATGCTTCGACTTCACGACCTGGCCCACCGTGCCGCCGACCATGGCGTCGCCGAGATTGACGTTGGAGGCGTAGCCCTTGGCCTCCGCCATGCGGCCGCGCATGTAGGGATCGAGCGACATCCAGATCGTGCGCGACAGATATTCGCCGTCCTTGGGCTCGGGGATCGCCTGGTCGACGATGTCGAAATTGTCAGGCGTCGGTTCGCCCTGCGGGCGCGACTTCAGCAGCACGCGACGATTGGTGGCCATGGCATCCTCCGTTTGTTTGCGGCACGCTAGCACGCCGATGAAAACCCCGAAAACACTGCGCCTCGTCCTGGCCCTGCTCGTTCTGCTATGGAGTGGCGCCGTGACAGCCCAGACCCTCACCGTCAACGAGCGTGCCCTGATCGATGCGACGCAGCGCAACGATGTCGAGACCGCGCGCCGCCTGATCGCCGCCGGCACGAACGTCAACGCCCAGGACGAGAAGCGCGACAGCGCCTTCCTGCTGGCCGGCGCCGAGGGCCGCCTGGAAATCCTGAAGCTCACCCTGCAGGCCGGCGCCGATCTCAGGAGCACCAACCGCTACGGCGGCACGGCGCTGATCCCGGCCTGCCACCACGGCCATGTCGAGACGGTGCGCGAACTGCTGAAGACCAGCATCGACGTGAACCATGTGAACAGGCTCGGCTGGACCGCCCTGCTCGAAGTCGTGATCCTGGGCGATGGCAGCCCGACCTACATCGAGATCACGCGCCTGCTGCTCGCGCACGGCGCCAACGTCAATCTTCCCGACAACCAGGGCGTCACGCCGCTCGGTCACGCGCGCCAGCGCGGCCAGCGCGAGATCGCCTCGATCCTGGAGGCCGCCGGCGCGCGTTGATGAATAAATCCCGTACCTTTGTCTGTCTCCCCGGTGCCTGGATGGGCGCATGGTCCTGGCAATTCGTCACCGAACGGCTGAGGGCCGCCGGCCATGATGCGCGTGCCCTGCCCTTTCGCGGCGTCGGCGAGCGCGCGGCCGAACTGTCTCCCGAACTCGACAATGACCTGTTCCTGGCCGAGACGATCGAGACGCTGGAGAAGGAAGACCTGCGCGACATCGTGCTGGTCGGCCACAGTTTCGGCAGCCTGATCGCCACGCTCGTCACCGACCGCATTCCCGACCGGATCGGCCATCTCGTCATCATCGACGGCGGCATCGCGACCGACGGCCAGTCGATCTTCGGCCGCATCCCGCCCGAGATCGTGGCCAAGCGGAAGAAGCTGATGAAGATCGTGAACGACACGGAGGTCCTTCCCTTCGCGCCGGTCGGCAGTTTGATCATCGACGATCCGGTGCTGGCGGCGTGGACCCACCGCCATCTCACGCCGCATCCGGTCGCCTGCTACACCAAGCCGATCAAGCTCCATAACCCTGCGGGCAACGGCCGGCCGATGACCTACGTCGCCTGCACCAAGCCGCGCTATCCGGTGTCGGCCGGCATGCACGAGAAGGTTCAGGCCATGCCGCATGTCCGCTACCGCTCGATCGAAGCCGGCCACAACTGCATCATCTCCGCCCCCGATCTCGTCACGGCGGAGTTGCTGGCGATTCCGCGCTGAATAGAAACACCCGTCGTCCTGAGCGGAGCCGCCCGTAGGGCGGCGCAGTCGAAGGACCTCTTTTCCGGCGCACGATCCGTTGAAACGAAAAGAGGTCCCTCGACTACGCTGCGCTCCGCTCGGGACGACGGGTAGAGCTATCGAACATGAAAATTCCGTCGTCTCGACCGGAGCGCCCCTCGAGTACCTCGGGGTAAACTCCGCGCGGAGTGGAGAGACCTCCTCTCGACGAATTGCCGGCTTTTAGCTGAGCGGAGGTCTATCTACTCCGCACCTTCGGTGCTCCGGTCGAGACGACGGACTCTTCTGGGTCAACCCTCAACTCCGGAGCTAAAACGGCTCCTTGTACGGCCGCAGGTCGATCTCGTGGGTCCAGGCGCTGCGGTGCTGGCGATGCAGGTGCCAGTAGCTGTCGGCGATGGCGTCGATGTTCAGCAGGCCGTCCGGACCTGCCTTCTCCACCCTGTCGGGCATGCGCGAGAGGAGGCGCTCGCCCTCGATGCCGCCGTCGATGATGGCATGCGCGACATGGATGCCCTGGGGGCCGAACTCACGGGCCATCGACTGGACCAGAAGGCGCAGCCCGCCCTTGGTGGCATTGAAGGCGGCGAAGCGCGGCCGGCCGCGCAGCGAGCCCGAGGCGCCGGTGAAGATGACGGTGCCGCGGCCCAGCGGCGCCAGGCGGCGCATGGCTTCGCGGCCGAACAGGAAGCCCGCAAAGCAGCCGACCCGCCAGGAATCCTCGAAATGCTGCGCCGTCATCTCGCGGAAATCGACGGCGGCGTTATTGCCCATGTTGAAGACCAGCAGGTCGGCGGGCGCGCCATCCGCATCGTCGGCCATCGCCCTGTCGAACAGCGCGACCACCTCGTCTTTCTTCGTGCCGTCGACGACGACCGCCGTCGCCGATCCACCCGCGCCGCGAATGCCCTCGACCACCTTGTCGATCTTCGGGCCCGTCCGGCCGGCCACGAGCACGTGATAGCCCTCTTTCGCAAAGCGCCGGCTTGCGGCGGCACCCAGGCCGCGCTCGGCGCCCACGCCCAGCACGACCGCCTTCGTCTTCTTCGCCATGTTCGCTCCTCGCAACTCTGTTGCGCAGAACTTGCGGTGCCTCATGGGCCTTCGCTACGGTCGCTCGCATGAAATTAGCTCCGTACCCCATGATCGATCTCGACCTCGCGGCGCCGCTCGATCGCCATCCCGCCACCGTGCTGCCCGACTGGATCGACTGGAACGGCCACATGAACGTGGGCTACTACGTCGTGGCCTTCGACAAGGCGACGGACACGCTCTGCCAGCAATTCGGCTGCGGCTACGAGTATACGCGCGACAAGATCGGCATGACCTTCGTGCTCGAGGCGCACGTGACCTACGATCGCGAGGTCAAGGAAGGCGACGGGCTGCGCATCACCACGCAGATCCTCGACCACGACGCCAAGCGCATCCACTACATCCACATGATGTATCACGCGACGGAAGGCTATCTCGCCGCGACCAACGAGCTGATGCTGATGAATATCGACTACGCCTCGCGGCGTTCCGCCCCCTGGCCGGACTTCGCCATGGCGCGTATCGAGAAGCTCGCCGCGGCCCACGCCGCCCTCCCCCGGCCCAACCAGGCCGGCCGCCTCATCGGAATCAAGAAGAAGTAACAGCGTCCATGCTTCAATCCCTGCCGTACGAACTTCCCGAGCTCATCACGCGCGCCCCGCTCGACACCCACCGCTCCACGGTGATCCCGGAATGGGTCGACTGGAACGGCCACATGAACGTGGCCTTCTACGTCGCGGCCTTCGACCAGGCCTCCGGCGCCTTCATGCGCAACATGGGGCTGGGCCGCCGCTACGTCGACGGCAAGCTCGGCATGACCTTCGTGCTCGAGACCCACGTCACCTACGACCGCGAGGTCCGCGAGGGCGCACCGCTGCGCTTCACGACCCAGCTCCTCGCCCGCGACGCCAAGAAGGTCCATCTCTTCCACGAGATGTACCATGCCGAAGAGGGCTACCTCGCCTCGACCAACGAGACCATCGTGATGAACATCGACTACGCGACGCGGCGTTCGGGCCCTTGGCCGGTGCCGGTGACCGAGCGCCTCGACGCGATCTGGGAGACCCACAAGGCACTGCCCAAGCCGGCGAAAGCCGGCCGGGTCATGGGACTCACCAAGCGATGACGGTTGGCGAGGCGTCCTGAGCATGCCTCGCCTGCTTGGCGCCATGCCGCATCCCCCTGTTGCATGCGTTTCCAAAATCCAGCACGCTTGGGCAGTCCAGCCGTGGGAAGCTGGTCAATTGTGAGGCTACATTGCTCTCGGCTTGGGCGGACGTCGTCACGGCGGCGCTGAACGAGGTGCGTTATGGGGTGGTACTGCTCGACAGGACCCTTCACGCCCTCTTTATCAATCGCGCCTTCTATGAAATGTGGGCTTTGCCTCCGCCTCGGTCGGGCACGACCTACACATTCAGGGACTTGATGGAGCACGGTCAGCAAACGTCTGCTTACCAGGTATCTCCCGAGGAAATGCACCGATACGTCGAACAGCGCATCCTCCTGGTCGAAGCCGGCACTCAGCCGCCGATGCAGCTACCCCTGGCGGACGGTCGCACCCTGAGCTTCGAATGCATCGCCCTGCCTGACGGGGGACGAATGCTGACATACACGGACGTTACCGATCACGTACATGCGATGGAACAGCTGCGCGAGTTGGCGACGGTCGACGACCTGACGAAATTGCTCAATCGTCGGCAATTCCTGGCCTCGTTGGATGCCGAGTACCGAAGATCTGTTCGAAGCAACGCCAATCTGTCCGTGCTCATGATTGATGCCGACAACTTCAAGCAGATCAATGACCGCCACGGCCACGCTGCGGGCGATACTGTGCTGCGTGCCCTGGCCGAACGTTGTTGCAGCGTGCTCCGCAAGACGGATGTAGTCGGTCGCGTGGGCGGCGAGGAGTTCGCGGCTGCACTTGCCGAGACAGATCTACAGGCAGGGTTTCAGACCGCAGAGCGCCTGAGGCGCCTGGTCGAAAGACATCCCGTGGAACTCGGTGGCAGTCCCATACCTGTAACGGTCAGCCTCGGCGTAGCGGCGCTTGAGGGACAAGTCATTCACCCCCAGGAACTGCTGAAGCTGGCCGACCGGGCCCTGTATGAGGCCAAAGCGACCGGCCGCAACAAAGTCGTTGCGCATCGCCGCGCGTAACAACGCGGCCAGTGCCAGGTCGCAATTCCTGGCCCCTAGTCTCGCGCAAGCTTCGTCAGTGCCTCGCCGCTCAGGCGGTAGGGCAGCCAGTTGCGGATCCAGCGATAGCCCAGGCGCTCATAGAAGCCGCGCGCCGGATTCCAGTCGAGCACGTTGAGATCGATGCGCTTGTAGCCCTTGGCTTCGCATTCGCGCGCGAGGCCCTGCATCAGCGCGCGGGCGACGCCGCCGCGACGCTCCTCAGGCACCACCCAGATATCCTCGATGAAGACGCCCCGCGCCGCGGTCCAGACCGAATAGTTGAACGTGTAGAGGATGAATCCCACGGCCTTCCCGCCGCGCTCGGCGATCAAGGCGGCGAATTGCGGGTTCTCGCCGAAGCCGTCACGCGCCAGCGTCTGCGGCGTCGAGGTGACGGCGTCGGGCTCGTCCTCGTAGGTCGCGAGATCGACCGAGAAGCGGTGCAGCGTGTCGACATCGTCGACCGTCGCCGGCCGCACCACGAGCTTATCCATCTCAGACGCCAAGATACCCTCCATCGACCGGCAGGATGGCGCCGGTGATGTAACTCGCCGCCTCCGAACACAGGAACACGACCGGCCCGGCCAGCTCTTCCGGCTGCCCGACCCGCTTCATCGGCACATGGGCCAAGAAGCCCTCCAGCTTCTTCGGATCGGCGCGCGTCACCTCGGTCATCGCCGTGGCGATGATGCCCGGCGCCAGCGCGTTGACCCGCACGCCGTCGGGCGCCAGCTCGCTGGCCAGTGCGCGCGTGAACTGGGCGATCGCGCCCTTGGATACCGGATAGACGCCGCTGCCGGCCGGCGCGACGAACGAATTGATCGAGGCGATGTTCACGATGCTGCCCCTCGTGTGTTTCAGCTGCTCAACGAAGGCCATGGTGACATTGAACGGCCCCTGGACGTTCACCTCCATCGTGCGCTCCCAGCGCGCGCGACCGTCCGGCTCGGTCATCCCACCACGCAGGAAGATGCCGGCATTGTTGACCAGGATGCTGATCGGACCGACCAGCAGGGAGATGTCCTGTGCGAGCTTGGTGCAGCTCTCGGCATCCGTGACGTCGAGCGCATGCCCACGCGCCTCGCCGCCCGCCTTGACGATGCTGTCGGCGATGATGCGCGCCGCGTCGAGATCGACGTCGGTAACGATGACGCGCGCGCCCGCGGCGGCGAGGCCGCGCGCGATGGCGGCGCCGTTGCCGCGGCCTGCGCCCGTGACCAGAGCCAGGCGGCCGGAAAGCGTGTCTTTCATGCCTCCTCCATCGTTTCGCGGGCCGCGGCCAGTGCCTCGCGCAGCACCGCCTCGTCGCCGACATGGTTGGCCAGCAGCAGGATCAGCCGCGCATCGAAGGCCCGGCATTGCTCGTCGCTGAGATCCCGATGCGCGTCGACAATCGCATTGTAAACGTCGTCGGGGCGCGCAAGGTTCAACGTGCGGCGCAGCGCGCCGGTCGAAGTGTCGGCCATGGCGGTCTCCTCAGCCGTTTCCGGTCGCCCGCCGGATCGCCGACGCGATCGCTTCCGGATCGATACGGCGCCAGCGGGCAGCGATGTAGCGGTCGGGCCGGATCAGGTAGGTCGTGCCCGGCCGGCCATCGTAACGCTGACGGGCCAGCCCGTCGCCCACGACGCAGAGGCCGGTTGCCTCCGGCGGCAGGTCGCTGACCGTTGTGTCCGTGGCGGCAAAGGTGAGCACCGTGAAGCCGGGCCCCAACCGGTCGATCAGCCAGCCCTCTCCTATCGGAGCATCGAGCATCGCCCGGCCCGGCGCTGGACCGCGCGCCCAGTCGGTGTCGCCATCCGGCGTATCCAGCGGCGAACCGGCCTGTCCCGTCGGCACCGACAGGCGGCCGCTGTTGATCAGCGCACGGGCAAAGGGAAAGTCGCGCGCTAGCGAGAGCGTGGCGTCGCGAAAAGCGCGAGAGGCCGGGAACTTGGGCGTGATGAAGTCCGTGCTGCGCGTCGAGTTCAGGATGTTTTCGCGGGCCGCCGCGCGGCGTTCACCGCAGTAGCTGTCGAGCAGCGATTCCGGCGCGGCTTTCCCAAGCACCATCGCCAGCTTCCAGGCGAGGTTGTCGACATCGGCAATGGCGCCGTTGCCGCCACGCGCGCCGAACGGCGACACGACGTGCGCGGCATCGCCCGCGAAGATCACGCGGCCGTGGACGAAGCGCTCCATCACGCGGCAGGTGAAGGTGTAGACGCTGGTCCATTCATGCTCCCAGCGCGCGTCGGGACCAAACATCTGGCGCAGGCGCCGGTCGATGTTCTCCGGCTTTTTCTCCTCTTCGGGATCGGCGTCGGGACCGAGCTGGAAATCGACGCGCAGCACGTTGTCGGCCTGCCGGTGCAGCAGGACGGAGTTGGTCGGGTGGAAGGGCGGATAGAACCAGAAGCGCCGCTCCTTCGGCAGCTCGCTCAAAAGCCTGATGTCGGCGATCAGGAAGCGGTCGTGGAAGACCTCGCCGGGATAGGGCAGGTCCATCAGGTGCCGCACCGTGCTGCGCACGCCGTCGCAGGCGACCAGCCAGTCGGCGTCGAGTGTGTAACGTCCGTCCGGCGTCTCCACTTCGACCGCGACGCCCTCGTCAGCAGATGTGACCGCAACCGCCTTGTTGCGGAAACGCAGCTCGACCAGGGGCTCGGCGAGGCAGCGCTCGTAGAGGTACTCCTCCACGTAATATTGCTGAAGGTTCACGAAGGCCGGGAACTTGTGTCCCGGCTCGGGCTGCAGGTTGAAGCGGAAGACCGGCCGGTCGCGGAGATAGAGCTCGCCCTGCTCCCAGGTAATGCCTTTCTCGACCATGCGGGAAGCGATGCCGAATCGGTCCCAGGTTTCGAGACTGTGCTTGGCCTGGCAGATCGAGCGGCTGCCGAGGCTCACCGTATCGTCCTCGTCGAGGACCACCGACGGCACGCCACGTTGCGCCAATGCCAGCGCCAGAGTCGGCCCCGCCATGCCGGCTCCGACGATCACGACCGGCCGGCGCGCGCTCCTGCCGTCGAGCTCAGGCGGTTTGATGTAGGGATAGTGACGATAAGTGTAAGAGCTCATCGGAGCGCGCCACTCCAGTGGCGCTCATGATGCGCCACTGGAGTGGCGCGCTCCAAGGCGAGCATCGTCACTCCGCCTTTTCGAGCGCCGCCCACATCTCGATGTCGCGCTCGGCGGTCCAGATACGCGGATGGTCGAGGCCCTTGGCCTCGTCGTAGGCGCGGCTGACGTCGAACGGCATGCAGTGCTCGAAGATCACCCAGTTGCCGTAGCGCGGCTGCAGCGCGGCCATCGCCTTGTCGTAGGCCTGCTTCAGCGTATCGCCGGCCTCGGCGCTCTGCGACACGGCCTTGTAGAGTTCGCTCAGGAAGGCCTGCGTCCCGGCGATGCCCTCCTCCACATGGCTTTCGCCCAGCAGCGCATCGCCACGGCCCGGCACGAGCGCTTCCGGCTTGAGGTCGCGCAGCTTCTGCAGCGTCTCGGGCCAGTCCTTGTAGTGCGCATCGCCGCAATAGGGCGTGGCGCCGTACTCGACGAGGTCGCCGCTGAACAAGGTGCGTTCCTCGGGCAGCCAGACGATCGTGTCGCCCTTGGTATGGCCGCGCCCTGCGTGGATGATATCGACCTGCAGCTTGCCCAGCCACAGGGTCATGCGGTCCGTGAAGGTGATGGTCGGCCAGGTCAGGCCGGGGATCGTCTCGGCCGCCTGGAACAGGCGCGGGAATCGCTGCAGCTCCGACTTGTAGTCCTGCGCGCCGCGCTCGACGATCATCTCGCGCGTCGCCTCGCTGCAGATGATGTGCTCGGGCGCGTAGCCGCTGGCGCCCAGCACGCGGACGGCGTGATAGTGCGACAGCACCACGTACTTGATCGGCTTGTCGGTGACGGTCCGGATGCGCTCGATCACCTGCTCCGCCATCTTCGGCGTCGCCTGAGCGTCGATCACCATCACTGCGTCGTCACCGACCACGATGCCGGTATTGGGATCGCCTTCAGCCGTGAAGGCGTAGGCATGTTCGGAAAGACGGCTGAAGGTGATCTTCTTGTCCGCCATATCCGCCTGCGAGGCGAACGCCTTGGCCATCGATGTCTCCCCCGTATCGCTTGATGCGAACCTATGCAGCGCGCGGGGCGCGAGTCAAAGCGCAGCTATTCACAGGCGGATCAGTCGGTACCGTACCGATGATAGCTGCCGCGATCGCCTGTACGCACGGTGACGTCGAACGCATCGCCGTCGCGCTCCATCCGCAGGTTCACCACCGAGCCGGCCGGGCCGATCGACCAGAGCTTGCGGTAGAAATCCCCGACATCGTCGAGCACTTCGCCGTCCAACGCTTGCAGGATGTCGCCGCGTTGCAGCCCGGCGCGGTCAGCCGGCCCGCCGTCGGAAATGCCGCCGATCACGAGCTGGCCCATATGCTCAAGCGTATAGAGGCCGAGCCAGGGGCGCGGCGGCGTCGACAGGCGGCCGGTGGAGACCAGCTCCTCGAAGATCGGCTTCAGCCGGTTGATCGGCACGTACATGTTGCCCGGGAACGCCGGCGATCCCGGACCCAGCGCCTCCTGCACCAGCAACGAGCCGACGCCGAGCAGCGTACCGTCCTGGCCGATCAGGGCGGAGCCGCCCCATAGCGGATAGGCCGGCACTGTGAAGATGGCGTTGTCGAGGAGATACTCCCAGTAACCGGCGAACTCGCGCCGACCGGCGACCTTGACCTTCAGCGCCGCCTTCTCGCCCCCGAGGCCCGCGACATAGGCTTCGCCGCGCAGGGTAAGGGAATCGGAATCGCCGAACGGCATCGGCTTCAGCGGGATCGGAGTCTCCGTTCGCACGAGTCCGAAGCCGCTTTCGTAGTCGTAGCCGACGATGCGGGCGGCCAGCTCGTTGCCATCGATGTCGGTGATCGTGACCGTGTCGGCTTCCATGATGAGGTAGCCGATCGTCAGGACCAGACCCGCGTCGTCGACCAGGATGCCGTGACCTTCACGCTCCGTGCCCAAAGTCTGGGCCGAGCGACGGGTCGCCGGAATCGTCGTCCTGACGCCGACCACGGCCGACAGCGCCGCCGAGACCAGAGGCGGCAGGCTCGATCCACTGCCCGGCGTGCGGGCGACCACGCCCTCGTCGCCGGGCGGCGGCCAATGGCCAGCGCCGTTAGCGGAACCGTTCAACCCTCGGGCCATCCGCGCTCCTCCGCCGCGCACCACGCGCGTCCACAGTCTCAAAGATAGGCGTCCGCCGCCTCGATTGCTATATGACGGTTCATGGCGCCCCCCGCCGATCCGTTCGAAATCACCGACGAGCCCGTTCCGGCAGACCCCGTCCCGGCGCGCCGGGCCGTCGCGTCCATGGCCCATCTGGAAGGTCTGAACGACGAGCAGCGACAGGCCGTAACGCATGCCGGCGGTCCATTGCTGGTCCTCGCGGGCGCCGGCACCGGCAAGACCCGCGTGCTGACGACCCGCATCGCCCATCTGCTGCTCACGGGCCAGGCCCGGACCTCGCAGATCCTGGCCGTTACCTTCACCAACAAGGCGGCCCGCGAAATGCTGGACCGCGTGGCGAGCCTGATCGGGGGCGCGGCCGACGGCATGTGGCTCGGCACCTTCCACGCCATCGGCGTGCGGGTGCTGCGCCGCCATGCCGAACTGATCGGGCTGAAGAGCAATTTCACGATCCTCGACACCGACGACCAGACGCGGCTGATCAAGCAGCTGCTGCAGGCCGAGGGGATCGACGACAAGAAGTGGCCGGCGCGGATCCTGTCCGGGATCATCCAGCGCTGGAAGGATCGCGCGCTGACGCCGGAGAAGGTGTCGGGCGACGAGGCCGGCGAATTCGCGGGCGGCCGGGCGGCCGATATCTACCGCCAGTACCAGGAGCGCCTCGCCGAGGTGAACGCCGTCGATTTCGGCGACCTGGTGATGCATTGCGTCACCCTGTGGCAGAAGCACCCCGACATCCTGGCGATCTATCACGGCCGCTTCCGCCACATCCTGGTCGACGAGTACCAGGACACCAATGTCGCCCAGTATCTCTGGCTGCGGCTGCTGGCGCAGGGCACGGAGAATGTCTGCTGCGTCGGCGATGACGACCAGTCGATCTACGGCTGGCGTGGCGCCGAAGTCGGCAACATCCTTCGCTTCGAGAAGGATTTCGCCAACGCCACCATCGTGCGGCTGGAGCGCAACTACCGTTCGACGCCGCACATCCTGGCCGCGGCCTCGCACCTCATCGCCCATAACGAAGGCCGGCTCGGCAAGACGCTGTGGACCGACGCCAAGGAAGGTGAGCGCATCTCGCTGCGCGGCGTCTGGGACGGCGACGAGGAAGCGCGCACCATCGGCGAGGAGATCGAGGCATTGCAGCGCGACAAGCACCGGCTGTCGCAGATCGCCATCCTGGTGCGCGCCGGCTTCCAGACCCGCGAGTTCGAGGAACGCTTCATCACGATGGGCCTGCCCTATCGCGTGATCGGCGGGCCGCGCTTCTACGAGCGCCAGGAGATCCGCGACGCGCTGGCCTATTGCCGCGTCACCATCCAGCACGACGACGATCTCGCCTTCGAGCGCATCTACAACACGCCGCGCCGCGGACTGGGCGAATCGGCCCTGCGCACGCTGCGGCTGATCCAGCGCACGCAGAAGATCTCGCTGTTCGAGGCGACGCGGCGGGCTTTGGAAACCGACGAGCTGAAGGCGCGGCCACGCAAGGCGCTGGGCGATCTGATCCGCAACTTCGAACGCTGGCGCGCCATGCTCGACGGCATGAGCCATGTCGAGGTGGTCGAAACCATCCTCGACGAATCGGGCTACGGCGACATGCTGCGCATGGACCGCTCGCCCGAGGCCGAGGGCCGGATCGAGAACCTGAAGGAGCTCGTGAACGCGCTGCAGGAATTCGACTCCCTGCCCGCCTTCATGGAGCACGTGGCGCTCCTCACCGACATGGCGTCGCGCGACGACACCGACATGGTGAGCGTGATGACCCTGCACGCCGCCAAGGGGCTGGAGTTCGACACGGTGTTCCTGCCGGGCTGGGAAGAAGGCCTGTTCCCCAACCAGCGCGCGCTCGACGACAAGGGGTTGGCCGGTCTCGAGGAAGAGCGCCGGCTGGCCTATGTCGGCCTGACGCGCGCGCGCAAGCGGGCCTATGTGTCCTTCGCCGCCAACCGCCGCGTCTTCAACCAGTGGCAGGCCGCCATCCCGTCGCGCTTCCTGCGCGAGTTGCCTCAGGGCCAGCTCGCCGAGAGCAGCGACGCCGGCCTCTACGCGACCTATTCCGCCGGCCACCATGGCGGCCTGCGCGACCAGGCCAGCGGCTTCGAATACGAAAGCCTGGGCGTCACCGGCCGGCGCGGCCGCTATCGCGACGAAACCGCCGACGATCGTCGTGCCACCGAAGGCGACCGGGTCGACCTCAGCATCGGCCAGCGCGTCTTCCACCAGAAATTCGGCTACGGTCGCATCCTCGCCGTCGACGGCAACAAGCTCGACATCGAATTCGAGAAGGCCGGCCCCAAGAAGGTCCTCGACAGTTTCATCGAAGCTGCCTGAGCAAGAATCACAGGAGAGAAACGCCATGTTCCGCCGCTCTGCCCTCGCTCTCGGTTCGGCCCTGGGTCTCGTACTCGCTTCCGGCGCCGCCTTTGCACAGACCGGCAAGGTCACGGTGGTCACCTCCTTCTCCAAGGACGTCACCGACCCGATCAAGAAGGCCTTCGAGAAGGCCGTGCCCGGCGCCACGCTGGAAGTGCAGAACCGCAACACCAATGCCGGCGTGAAGTTCATCGAGGAGACCAAGGGCAACAACCAGGTCGACCTGTTCTGGGCCTCCGCGCCCGACGCCTTCGAGGTGCTGAAGGGCAAGAAGCTGCTGTCGGCCTACAAGCCCAAGGCCACCGGCATCGCCGAGAAGGTCGGCTCCTATCCGGTGAACGACAAGGACGGCTTCTATTCCGGCTTCGCCGCCTCCGGCTACGGCATCATGTGGAACGAGCGCTACGTGAAGGCCAACAAGCTGCCGACGCCCAAGGAATGGCAGGACCTCGCGCAGGCGCCCTACTTCGACCATGTGTCGATCTCGGCGCCCTCGCGCTCGGGCACGACACATCTCACCATCGAGACGATCCTCCAGGGCGAGGGCTGGGACAAAGGCTGGCGTACGACCAAGGACATCGCCGGCAACCTGCGCACCGTGACCGACCGCTCGTTCGGCGTGCCCGAGGCGGTGAACTCGGGCCAGGTCGGCTACGGCATCGTGATCGACTTCTTCGCCTTCTCCTCGCAGGGCGCGGGCTTCCCGGTGAAGTTCGTCTATCCGTCGGTGACGACCCTGGTGCCGGCCAATGTCGGCGTGGTCGCCAATGCGCCGAACAAGGCCGGCGCCGAGGCGTTTATCGAATTCCTGCTGTCGCCCACCGGCCAGGAGGTGCTGCTGGAGCCGACGATCCGCCGCCTGCCGGTACGCCCGGAGACCTACGCCAAGGCGCCGGCCGATTATCCCAATCCCTTCAAGGACAAGAACCTGCAGGGGCTGCTGACCTTCAACGCCGAGCTGTCGGAGAGCCGCACCGCCGCCGTCGACACGCTGTTCGACCAGCTCATCACCTTCCAGCTCGAGCCGCTGAAGGCGGTGACCAAGACGCTGCACGAGGTCGATGCGGCGCTGAAGAAGAAGGACAATGCCCAGGCCCGCGCACTCGCCAAGGAAGCCCGCGACCTGATCGCCGCCATGCCGATCACCGAGGCTCAGGCCGCCTCGCCCGAGATCAAGGCGGCGTTCACCGGGGCCAAGGAGAAGTCAGCGCGCCAGGCCGAGCTGGAACAGCAGTGGGCCGCCTTCGCCAAGGAAAAGTACGCCGCCGCCAAGGCCAAGGCCGACGAAGCCCTGAAGGCGGCACGATAAAGCTCACGCGTTGAGCGCGCGCTCTCCCGGCCAGGTCGCCCTCGCGCTGGCCATCGCCGTCTTCCTCGGCGTCTTCCTGCTCGTGCCGGTGGCGACCGTGATCTACGTCGCCTTCACCGAGAAGGGCGGCGGCGGGCTCACGCTGGTCAACTTCCTCGACTTCGGGCGCACCGAACTGTTCGTGCGCTCGTTCTGGAACTCGGTCTACGTCTCGGCAATGACGGTCGTGTGGGCGTCGGTGCTAGCGTTGCCGCTGGCCTATCTCACGACACGCTTCGAGTTCCGCGGCGCCATGCTGGTGCAGACCCTGGGCTTCCTGCCGCTGATCATGCCGCCCTTCGTCGGCGCGGTAGCGATGCAGCTCCTGTTCGGCCGCAACGGCTCGGTGAACCTGCTGCTCGACGAATGGTTCAACTTCAAGATCGGCTTCATGGAAGGGCTGAACGGCGTCATCTTCCTGCAGGCGATCCACTATTTCCCGTTCATCCTGGTCAATCTCTCGGCGGCGCTGCGCAACATCGACCGCAGCATGGAAGAAGCCGCGCAGAACCTGGGATCGCACGGGCTGCGCCTGTTCCGCCGCATCGCGCTGCCGCTGGCGCTGCCGGGCTACATCGCCGGCGCCAGCCTGGTCTTCGTGAAGGTGTTCGACGACGTGGCGACGCCGCTGCTGCTGAACGTGAAGGAGATGCTGGCGCCGCAGGCGTATCTGCGCATCACCTCGATCGGCATCGACGATCCGATGGGATACGTGATCTCCGTCGTGCTGATCCTCGTCGCGGTGGCGACCATGTGGGCGACGGCGCTGGTCATGAAGGGCAAGGACTACGCCACGACGCAACGCGGCGGCGGCGGCCTCGCCCGGCGCAAGCTGCGGCCGCGCGAGCAGGTGCTGGCCTATGGCGTGGTGATCCTGATTCTGGTCCTCGTGCTGGCGCCTCATGTCGGGCTCTTATTGCTCTCCTTCGCCACGGTCTGGTCGTACAGCCCCCTGCCCGACGGCTACACGCTGGCGCACTACACGCGCGTGCTGGGCGACAGCTCCGTCTACATCAAGAACACGCTGCTCTATTCCGGTCTCGCCGCTGCCATCGACGTCGTGATCGGCGGCGCCATCGCCTACCTCGTCCTGCGCACGCGCCTGCCGGGACGCCAGTGGCTCGACTGGGCCGCCAGCACCGCCCTTGCCGTGCCCGGTGTGGTGCTGGGCATCGGCTACCTGCGCGCTTTTTACGGCGTCAGCCTGCCCGACGGCACGCCGCTGGCAACGCTCTGGATCGTCATCGTGCTGGCCATCGCCATCCGCCGCCTGCCCTATGCGCTGCGTGCGGCCTACGCGGCCCTGCAGCAGATCTCGGTCTCGCTGGAGGAAGCGGCTGAAAACCTCGGCGCCACCAAGGCGCGCACGGTGCGGCGGGTCGTGATCCCGCTGATGACCGGCGGACTTCTCGCCGGCTTCGTCACCAGCTTCGCCACCGCCGCCGTCGAGCTGTCGGCCGTGCTGATCCTCGTGCAGTCGAATTCCGACGCACCGCTGGCCTATGGGCTCTACGTCCTGATGCAGACGCCGGCGGGACGCGGCGCCGGCGCGGCGCTAGGCGTCATCGCCGTGCTGATCGTGGCGATCTGCATGTGGCTGTCGCAGCTCGCGGTCGACCGCTCGCAACGCGCCAGGGGCCTCGATATATGACGGAGATGACCATGTCGCAGGCGCAGAAAGCCGTGGGCATCGAGATTACAGGGGTGAACCTCTCCTACGGTGCGACCCATGTGCTGAAGGACGTCGCCCTCTCGATCCGTCCCGGCGAGTTCTTCGCCTTCCTCGGCCCCTCGGGCTGCGGCAAGACCACCCTGTTGCGCCTGATCGCGGGCTTCGCCCAGGCGCAGACCGGCAAGGTGCTGCTCGACGGGCAGGACGTGGCGCCACTGCCGCCGTGGAAGCGCGATGTCGGCATGGTGTTTCAGAGCTATGCGCTATGGCCGCACATGACGGTGGCCAAGAACGTCGCCTTCGGGCTGGAGGAGCGACGCCTGCCGCGCGCCGAGATCGACCGCCGTGTCGCGCAGGCACTCGAACTGGTCGGCCTCGCCGCCTATGCCGAGCGGCGGCCCGCCCAGCTCTCAGGCGGCCAGCAGCAGCGTGTCGCCGTGGCGCGCACCATCGCCATCGAACCGAAGGTGCTGCTGCTCGACGAGCCGCTCTCCAACCTCGACGCCAAGATGCGGGTCAGCGTGCGTCGCGAGCTGCGCTCGCTGCAGCAGCGGCTCGGCCTCACGACGATCTTCGTGACCCACGACCAGGAGGAGGCCAACACGATCTGCGACCGCATCGCCGTGCTGGACGCCGGCACGGTCCAGCAGGTCGGCACGCCGATGGAACTCTACGAGAACCCGGCGAACCTGTTCGTGGCGAACTTCCTGGGCTCGGCCAACATCCTGGACGAGCGGGCCGGCGTGCCCATCCCAGCCGGCAAGCGCCTGGTCTTCCGGCCCCAGCACGCCGCCCTGGCGGCGGCCGAAGCCGCTCCCCTGCGCGGCCCCGTCACACATCGCGAATTCCTGGGCGCGACCGTCCGCTATGCCGTCCGCATCGGCGGCAGCGAGGTGCTGATCGAGACGCCGTTCCAGTCCGGCGGCGAATTGCGCGCCGTGGGCGACATGGTGGGCGTGGACTTGCCCCCCCAGCGCATGCTCTTCCTTCCGGCATGAGCAAGGTACGTAAGGCGGGCTTCGTCGCGCCGGCGGCGCAGCGCGCCGATTGGGAAATCCTCCTGGAAGAACGGCTGGGCGAGGAAGGATTCATCGTCGCGAGCTGCGAGGTCTCGCGCGACGGGCCATGGCGCATCGATGTCTTCGGCGACGGCGACGAGGCGCTGGTCGAGGCGGCGATCGACGCGGCCGCCGAAGCGCTCGGCCTCGCCGTGCCGGACTGGCGCTGGGAGGAACTGCCCGACATCGACTGGATCGCGGAGAACCAGCGCTCCTTCCGCCCCTTCGCCGTCGGGCCCTTCTGGGTGCATCCCTCGCACGTCCCCGAAGGACGGCCCGAGGGCCTGCTGCCCCTGCGCATCGACGCCGGGCTGGCGTTCGGCACCGGCACGCACGCCACCACCCGTGGATGCCTCGAGATGCTGGCGACCCTCGATCCGGCGGAGACGGTCAATGCCGTCGACGTGGGCTGCGGGAGCGGCATCCTCGCCATCGCGATGGCCAAGCTGTGGAAGCGGCCGGTGATCGGCGGCGACAACGATGCCGAGGCGGTCGAGGTCGCGCGCGAGAATGCGGGGCTGAACGGCGTGCCGGAGCTGTGCTCCTTCTTCGTCTCCTCGGGACTGCAGGCCGACGAACTGTCCGGCCGGGCGCCCTACGACCTGATCGTCGCGAACATCCTGGCCGGGCCGCTGCTGGATCTCGCGGAAATCTTCGGTCGGTCGGTGCGCCCCGGCGGACGCGTGCTGCTGAGCGGCCTGCTGGTCGAGCAGGCGGCCAACATCCTCGCCGCCTATGGCCGCCGTGGCTTCGTGTTCGAGCGCCGCATCGACCTTGAAACGGGCGGCGCCTGGTGGCGCAGCCTGGTCCTGCGCCACAGCTGAGCCCAAAAAGCGAAAGGGCCGGCTTTCGCCGGCCCTCGTACGCTTACGCTTACGCTACTCAACTATCGTCTACGCCGCGTGGCGCAGGTTCTGGTTCGCGGCGGGGATCCGCTCGCCGGCCCGCTCGAATTGCGGGGTGATGCCTTCGGCGGCTTCACGGATGGCGAAGTTGATGTCGGCGCGGCACAGGCCGAGGTCCGACAATTCGCGGTCGCTCATGCGATGGAGCTGGGCCTCGGCGGCGCGCAGCTTGAGGTCGGCCTTGATCCCGCCGACGGCGCGATCATACAGGCGGCCGACCCACAGGATCGCGTCGCCCAATGCGTTCGCCATCACCTCGGCACGCGCGTAGCGGGCGCGGAGCTCGATCAGGCGGCGATCGTCAAAGGTGAAGCCGAACTTGGAATTCGCGTTTCCCCCTGCCGGCGCAGTTTCGCTGGTCAGATCCTTAAAGGTCCGAATCGGCTGGGTCATCATGATAGTCTCCTTCTATTGTGCGGCGCGATAGTTTTTGCTGCACCGCACCCGAGGAATATAGAGCGTTGAGTTTCAACGATAAGTGCAGACGTTGAACACACGCCATGCACTGGGTGCATACCGAGGCATATTTTGGCATTTCGCACCTGCGAGAGGCATAAAATTGCTCAGTTTGCCTGCAACCGCCGCCGCGCGTAGGGTTTGCAGACATGAGTTCCCCACCCGACGACGTCCTCGCCCTTCTCCGCAAGCGCGGTCGCAGTGCCGACCCGGCAGCCCTCGATTCCCTGATGCGCGGCGTCGCCGCCGCCCCCGAAAGCCTGTCGGGGCCGGAATGGATCGAGCTGGTCGATCCCGATCCGGACGCCGAAATGACCCGGGCGCTGTCGGCCTGGCGGGCCGAGTTGGCCGGCGCCGATGACGGGCTTGAGGCGAGCCCCGCCCCCGCCGCACGCCTGACCGACCTTCGGGCCGAGCTGAAGCGGCGTGGCCTCGACGGTTTCGTCGTCCCCCGTGCGGACGAGCATCAGGGCGAATACGTGCCGCGCCGCTCGCAGCGGCTGGGCTGGCTGACCGGCTTCAGCGGCTCGGCCGGCCTGGCCATCGTGCTGGCCGACCGCGCGGCGATCTTCATCGACGGGCGCTACACGCTGGCCGTCCGCGATCAGGTCGACATCAGTGCCTTCGAGCCGCACCAGATCCCCGAGCAGTCGGCCGAGCAGTGGATCGCCGACAACCTGCCCAAGGGCGGCAAGCTCGGCTTCGATCCCTGGCTGCAGACGGTCGACGGCTATGACCGCTTCGCGCGCGCCTGCCAGCGCGTCGGCGGCAGCTTCGTGCCGGTCGAGTCCAATCCCGTCGACGCCGTGTGGCGCGGACGGCCGCCGGCGCCGCTCGCGCCGGTGCTGCCGCATCCCGTGGAATTTGCCGGTGAGACCAGCGAGAGCAAGCGTGCGCGCATCGCCGAGACGCTTGCCGCCCGGAACGCCGACGTGGCGCTGATCACCGCGCCGGATTCGATCGCCTGGCTGCTGAACGTGCGCGGCGGCGACGTGCCGCGCACGCCCTTCGCGCTGGGCTTCGCGCTGATCCATGCCGACGGCCATGTCGACCTCTACATGGACCGCCGCAAGATCCCCGACCGTACCGTCTCGTGGCTGGGCAACGCCGTCACCCTGGCGCCGCCCGAGGAACTGGGCAGCGCGCTCGACATGCTGGGCAAGATCGGCAAGCGCGTTCTCGTTGAAACCTCCACGGCGCCCTACTGGGCCGCCACCCGCCTGCAGGCCGCCGGTGCGACGATCGTCCGCGACGCCGACCCCATCTCGCTCCCCAAGGCCTGCAAGAATGCCGTTGAACTCGAAGGCATTCGCGTCGCCCACCGCCGCGACGGCGCCGCCGTCAGCCGCTTCCTGGAGTGGCTCGACCATAAGTCGAGCACCGGAAAGCTGCGCGAGATCGAAGTTTCCGATCGGCTGCAAGCGCTGCGCGAGGAGACCGGCAAGCTGCGCGACCTGAGCTTCGACACGATCTCCGGCGCCGGCGCCAACGGCGCCATCGTGCACTACCGCGCCTCCGAGGCGAGCGAGCGCACGCTCGAACCGGGCAGCCTCTATCTCGTGGACTCGGGCGGCCAGTATCGCGACGGCACCACCGACATCACGCGCACCGTCGCCGTCGGCACGCCCTCGCCGGAGATGCGCGACCGCTTCACGCGTGTCCTCAAGGGCCACATTGCGCTGGCCAGCGCCCGCTTCCCCGCAGGGACTACGGGCTCGCAGCTCGACGTGCTGGCGCGCTACGCGCTGTGGCAGGTCGGCCTCGACTATGACCACGGCACCGGACACGGCGTCGGCGCCTACCTGTCGGTGCACGAGGGCCCGCATCGCATCTCCAAGATGCCGAACTCGGTCGCCCTGCAGCCCGGCATGATCGTCAGCAACGAGCCCGGCTACTACAAGACCGGCGCATACGGCATCCGCATCGAGAATCTCGTCGCCGTGAAGGAAGTCGAGATCGCGGGCGCCGACCGCCACTACCTCGAATTCGAGACTCTGACCCTGGCGCCGATCGACCTCGCCTGCGTCGAGACGAGCCTGCTGACCGAGGCCGAGAAGCAGTGGCTCAACGACTATCACCGCCGGGTGCGGGAGACGGTCGGCCCGACCGTCGATGAGGCGACACGCGCCTGGCTCAACGAGGCGACGCGCGCGATTTAATTTGTCATCCTGAGCGAAGCGAAGGATCTCACGCCAGCCAGGGCGTCCGCTGATCGTTCCGTGAGGTCCTTCGCTTCGCTCAGGACGACATTGCCTACTCGCTGAGCTTCACCCACTCCTCTTCCGTCATCGTCTGCACGCCGAGTTCGGCGGCCTTGCGGGCCTTGGAGCCGGCATTCTCGCCGACCACGACGAGGCTGGTTTTCTTCGACACCGAATCGGTGACCTTGGCGCCCAGTTCCTCGGCGCGTGCCTTGGCAGCGTCGCGGGTCATCGTCGAAAGCTCACCCGTAAACACCACGATCTTGTCCTTGAGCTTGGCGTCGGCGGCGACCACGCGGCGCTCGACCCGCTGGACCTCGAGCTGCTTCAGCAGGTCCCGGATGATCTCGACATTGTGGCCCTCGCCGAAGAAGGCATACATCGCGTCCGCCGTCGTAACGCCGATCTGCTCGATGTTGCACAGCCGGCCGTAGCTCGGCCCGACCGTCTCGACGGCCTTCTCCTTCTTGGCCGGATCGGGACGCGCCTCGCGCTCCTTCACGGCCGCCAGCATCTCGGCCAGCCAGGTATCGGCGTCGCCGTATTCCTGCGCCAGGATCTTCGCGGTGGCCTCACCGATCAGGGGAATGCCGATCGCGTTGATGAAGCGGTCGAGCGAGATCGTGCGGCGGTCCTCGATCGCCTTGAGGAGGTTGTTGACCGACAGGTCGCCCCAGCCCTCGCGCTTGCGGATCTGGTCCTTCTTGTCGGCCAGACGGAAGATGTCGCCGGGCACCTTGAGCAGCCCGTCGTTGAAGAAGTTCTCGATGTGCGTGCCGCCCAGCCCCTCGATGTCGAAGCAGTTGCGCGACACGAAGTAGCGCAGTCGCTCGACCTGCTGGAACGGGCATTCGAGCCCACCGGAGCAGCGCCGCACCACGCCGCCCTCCTCGGCCTTCACTTCGGTCTCGAGCGGACAGGGGCAATGTGTGGGGAAGTGATACTTCTTCGCGTTCTTCGGACGCTCCTCTTCCACGAAGCCCAGCACCTGCGGGATCACGTCGCCGGCGCGCTGGATCGTGACCATGTCGCCGACCCGGACGTCGAGCCGCTCGATCTCGTCGGCATTGTGCAGGGTCGCGCGCGCCACCATGACACCGCCCACGTTCACGGGTTCGAGATCGGCCACCGGCGTCAGCGCGCCGGTGCGCCCGACCTGGATGTTGATGGCGTTCAATCGCGTCCGCGCCTGCTCGGCCGGGAACTTGTGCGCCGTCGCCCAGCGCGGCGCGCGGCTCACGAAGCCCAGGCGTTCCTGCCAGTCGATGCGGTCGACCTTGTAGACGACGCCGTCGATGTCATAGGGCAGCGACGGCCGCTCGACGCCGATCTGCTCGTAGAAGGCGCGCACTTCTTCCGGCGTCCGGCAGAGCTTGGTCAGGGGATTGGTCTTGAAGCCCCATGCCTTGAGCAGCTTCAGGTATTCGCTGTGCGTCTTCCAGCTGCGCGGCTCCGCCTCGCCCCAGGCATAGGCGAAGAAGCGCAGAGGACGCTTCGCAGTGATGCTCGCGTCGAGCTGACGCAGCGAGCCCGCGGCGGCGTTGCGCGGATTGGCGAAGGTCTTCTCGCCCGCCTCTTCCTGGCGCTCGTTCATCTCCTGGAACGCCTTGCGCTCCATGTAGACCTCGCCGCGCACGTCGATCGACTTCGGGAACTTGTCTTTCCCGTGGGCCTTCAGCGTGTGCGGGATATCCGTCACCGTGCGCAGGTTGGCCGTTACGTCCTCGCCGGTGGTGCCGTCGCCGCGCGTCGCGCCCTGCACGAACTCGCCATCCTCGTAGCGCAGGCTGATCGACAGGCCGTCGATCTTGGCCTCGCAGCTGAACGCGATCTCGTCCTCGGGGCCGATGTTGGTCTCGCGCTCCAGGCCGCGGCGCACGCGGTCGAGGAAGTCCTGCAGCTCCTCATAGGTGAAGCAATTGTCGAGCGACAGCATCGGCCGCGAATGCTTCACCTTAGCGAAGGCCGTCGTCGGCGTCGGCGCGACCGTCTGCGTCGGGCTGAACATGTCGACGATCTGGGGAAAGCGCGCCTCGATCGCCTTCAGCCGTTGCCGAAGCTTGTCGTACTCGGCGTCCGAGATCTCGGGCTCGTCCTTCTCGTGATAGAGCTTGTCGTGGTGGACGATCTCCTCGGCCAGCCGCTTATGTTCGGAGCGGGCCTGCCGCTCGGTCATCTTGTCGACGGCAAGTGCGGCCACGACCTTCGCTGCACGCGACATCGAACTCTCCTAGCCCGCTGTTGCCAGCAAGCGATCGGCGGCCGCGCGCGCCTCCACGGTCACTTCGGCGCCCGACAGCATGCGCGCGATCTCCTCGCGGCGGCCCTTGGCATCGAGCGCCAACACGTCGGTGCTGGCGGCCGTCCGGGTCGTGGTCTTGCGGATCAGCCAATGGCGGTCGGCCACGGCGGCGACCTGCGGCGAGTGCGTCACCACCAGCACCTGCACGTCCTTGGCCAGCCGTTTCAGCCGCTCGCCAACGGCGGCCGCCGTCGCGCCGCCGATGCCGGAATCGACCTCGTCGAACACGATGGTCGGCGCGTCGCCCACCTTGGCGAGGCAGACCTTGAGCGCCAGCAGGAAGCGCGAAAGCTCACCGCCGGACGCGATCTTGGCGATCGGCGACGGCGGCGCGCCGGGATTGGTCGAGACGGTGAACTGCACGCGATCGGTGCCGGCTCCCGACCATTCGGCTTCCGGCAAGGCGGCGACTTCGGTGACGAACTTCGCCCGCTCCAGCTTGAGCGGCGCCAGTTCGGCGGCCACCGCCTTGTCGAGCTTCGCCGCACCCTTGCGCCGCGCGGCGGCCTGGGCTTCGGCGAGCGTCACGTAAGCCGCGCGTGCCGTCTTGGCTGTGGCGGCGAGCTTCTTCAGCCCGGCCTCGCCGTCATCGAGCGCCGCGAGCTGCGCCGTGAACTTCTCCGAAAGGGCTGCGAGCCCGGCCACGGCGACGTTGTGCTTGCGCGCCATGGCCCGCAGCGCGAACAGCCGCTCCTCAATCTTCTCGAGCCGTGCCGGATCGAACTCAAGCGCGTCGCGCGCCATCTCGAGCTGGGCCTGCGCCTCTGTGGCTTCGCTCAGCGCCCGGTCGAGCGCCGCCAGCGGTGCATCGAGCCGGCCGGCGGCCTTGTCGGCATTGCGTTCGACCAGGCGATGCGCCGTCCGGAGGCTCGCGACGGCGCCGCGGCCCTGCTCCAGCTCGCCCAGCGCCTGAGTGACCGCCTCGCCCAGCGCGCTGCCCGCCCGCATCAACTGGCGTTCACCCGCCAGCGTCTCCTCGTCGTCGGCTTTCGGCGCCAGGGCATCCAGTTCCTTCACCGCATGGCGCAGGAACTCCTCGTCGCGCCGCGCCGCCTCGGCCGTCGCCTGTGCGTCGGCATGAGCCTGCTCGGCGGATCGCCAGGTCGTCCACGCGGCAGCAACGGCAGCCGCCTGCTTCTCGAGACCGGCAAAGGCATCGAGCGACGCGCGATGCGTGCCCGTGTCGAGCAGGCCATGCTGTTCCATCTGCCCCTGGATCTCGACCAGCGTGTCGCCCAGCCGGCGCAACAGGGCGACCGAGGCCGGCTGGTCGTTGACGAAGGCGCGCCCGCGTCCGTCGGCGCCGATCATGCGGCGCAAGGTCAGGACATCCTCCCCATCGAGCCCCTGCTCGGCGAGGACCGAGCGCGCCGGGTGTTCACGCGGCAGGTCGAAGGAGGCGGCGATCGAGGCCTGGGCAGCGCCGCGCCGCACCGCGCCCGATTCGGCACGGGCGCCGAGCGCGAGGCCCAACGCGTCGATCAGGATCGACTTGCCGGCGCCGGTCTCACCGGTCAGGGCGCCGAGGCCGCCGCCCTGGGCGAAATCGAGGTCGAGCTTCTCGATCAGCACGAAGTCGCGGATCGAAAGCGTGGCGAGCATGCCGGGCGGTCAGAAGATGCTGGAGAACCAGCCGCGCTTCTCGTCAGGCGGCCGTGTGCCCTCGCCGGTCATCAGGAAGTAGCTGTCCTGATACCATTCGCTGCCGGGGAAATTGTAGCCGAGCACGGCCGCGGCTTCCTGGGCCTCGCTCTTCACGCCGAGCGCGAGGTAGGTCTCGACCAGGCGATGCAATGCCTCAGGCACGTGCGTCGTCGTCTGGTAGCGCTCGATCACCACGCGGTAGCGGTTGATGGCACCGACATACTGCTGGTTGGTCTGGTAGTAGCGGCCGACGGCCATCTCCTTGCCGGCGAGATGGTCGATGCAGAGCTCGACCTTGAGGCGCGAGTCGCGGGCATAGGGCGATTCGGGGAAGCGCTTCACGACCTCGGCCAGCGCATCGAGCGCCTGCTGGGTCGTGCGCTGGTCGCGGCCGACGTCGGAGATCTGCTCGTAGTAGCAGAGCGCCTTCAGATAGTAGGCATAGGGCAGGTCGCGATGGCCGGGATGGAGCTGGATGAAGCGATCCAGCGCGATGATGGCATCGTCGTACTTGTTGGACTGGTAATAGGCGAAGGCCGCCATGATCTGGGCCTTGGTCGCCCACACCGAATAGGGGTGCTGGCGATCGACCTCTTCGAAGCTCTTGGCCGCCGTCTTGTATTCCTGCTGGCCCAGCGCATCGAGGCCGCGATTGTACAGCTGCTCGACGGGCTGCTCGACATACTTGTCGTCGTCCGACCCGCCACATGCCGAGAGACTAAACGCCGCCAAGGACAGCGCCAGCCCTGCAACGATGCGACGGCCCTTACCCACAACCAACTTCGACATGTCCCATCCGCGGTAAACTTCGTGCCGGCGCGTTATATCACGCTGACACGAAAAAAAGAGGGGCCGGACGGCCCCTCAAGAAGATGCGTGAAGAGCAGAAATTCCTGCGTCAGTTGGCTTGCCGCCGCAGGAATGCCGGAATTTGCAGATCGTCGTCGTCGCGAGCGGGTTTCGCACGCTCCGTGACATCGAGGCTGATCGAGGTCTGGACCGGCGCCGGGCGCGCAACGGGGGCCTTCGGAGCCACCGAGACGACATTTTCGGGCGCCGGTGCCGGCGCGGGACGTGCGACGGGCGGCTCAGCCGGAGCGGCCGCGGTCGTCGCGGGCTTCGGCGCCGAGAAGGCACCGGTGATGCGCTGAAACAGGTTCGGCGCGCGATTGTCGGCGGCCGGACGGGCGACCGTCGGACGCGTAACCGGCTCGGCCCGCACGGGTGCCTTGGCCGTCGACGGACGGCTGATACGCCAGTCGTTCTCGTCGACCAGCGGACGCTGCGGGGCCGCCGGGGCGGGCGCCGGAGCCGGCGCCACTGCGACGGGAGCCGGGATCGGCGCAGGCGCCGGGGCGACCGGCGCTTCCATGACGGGCTCGGCCATCACGGGCTCTTCGACAGGCGCTTCGTACACCGGAGCCGGCGTCGGCATCGACGCCATGATCGGCGCCGCCGGAGCGGCGGCAACCGGCGCGGGCGCGTAGACCGGCGGGGCCGGCGGTGCAACGGCGACTGGCGGGGCCGGCGGCGCGACGGGAGCGGCCGGCATCACCGGAGCCGCGACAGCGGCGGCCGGCATGGCGACGCGACCCACCGGCGCGGCGACCGGACGGCTGAACGCCGGCTGACCGGTCTGCGCCGGCGGACGGTTCATGTCGAGCGACAGGTAGTTCGGCGCGGGCTGCTGCGCGGCCAGGGCGGCGATGCCGGTGGCGACCACCGACACGCGCATGCGGCCATCCATCGTCGCATCGAAGGTCGAGCCGAAGATGATGTTGGCGTCGCCGTCCACTTCCTCGCGGATGCGGTTGGCCGCTTCGTCGACTTCGTGCAGCGTCATGTCGAGGCCGCCGGTGATGTTGATGAGAACGCCCTTGGCGCCCTTCATCGAGTGATCTTCCAGCAGCGGGTTGGAGATCGCCGACTCGGCGGCGACACGGCTGCGATCCGGACCCTCCGCCTCGCCCGTGCCCATCATCGCCTTGCCCATCTCGCCCATGACGGTGCGGATGTCGGCGAAGTCGAGGTTGATGAGGCCCGGCATGACCATGAGATCGGTGACGCCGCGCACGCCCATGTGCAGCACGTCGTCAGCCATCTTGAAGGCGTCGGCGAACGTCGTCTTCTCGTTGGCGATCTTGAACAGGTTTTGGTTGGGGATGACGATCAGCGTATCGACAACCTTCTCCAGTTCAGTGATGCCCTGCTCGGCCGACTGCATGCGGCGACGGCCTTCGAAGTGGAACGGCTTGGTGACGACGCCGATGGTGAGGATGCCCTGCTCGCGCGCCGCGGCGGCGATGACGGGCGCCGCACCGGTGCCGGTGCCGCCGCCCATGCCGGCGGTGACGAACACCATGTTCGCGCCGTCGAGGAGCTGGAGTATCTCGGGCAGCGCTTCCTCGGCGGCCTGACGGCCGACTTCCGGACGGGCGCCAGCGCCGAGGCCCTGGGTGATGGTGATGCCAAGCTGGACGCGCCGGTCGGCGAGCGACTGGCTGAGCGCCTGCGAATCCGTGTTCGCAACGATGAACTCCACGCCTTCCAGCGCGGCGCTGATCATGTTGTTGACGGCGTTTCCGCCCGCGCCACCGACACCGACGACGGTAATGCGCGGCTTAATCTCGGACTCCGTCTGAGGGAGACTGAGGTTGATTGTCATTCGGTTTTCTCCACGCAAACGAGGGGTTATCTGCTCGGAGCGACAGCGTGAGCCCCCTGTTTTGTTAGAGACCCTTCACCGCCACCGGCTTTTTCTTGTCTTTATGTCTATAGCCTGTGGGATCTGCCTTATCCCGCACAACATATTGCCTAAAAGTTTTCTCTAATCCAACTGCCAATCCGGCCGATCCGACTCGACGGCGCTTCGTTCGCCGCCGGTTGGCTCTGCGTCACCGCGTGATTCTGGAGCGCGAAGGAAAGAAGACCGGCGGCTGCGGAAAATGCAGGCCCGCCTGTTGAATCCGCGAGTCCCGCAAGACGGAGCGGTGCACCGGTGCGGACCTTCTTGTTGAGAATCGCCGCCGCAACTTCGGACACACCGTCGAGCTGGCAACCGCCGCCAACCAGAACAGCACGTCCGCCGGCCAACTTATCCACACCACTCGCCTCGAGTCGACTCCGCACGAGCTCGAACGTCTCTTCGACTCGCGGACGAATGATGCCGACGAGGATCGAACGCGGAATGTGATTGGGCCGCGTGCGGTCCTCCTCGCCGATCAGCGGCACGTCGATGATGTCGTACTCATCGTTCGGCTTGGTAACGGCGCGGCCGATCTGCGTCTTCATCCGCTCTGCATGAGCGACCGGCGTGGAGAGGCCGCGTGCGATGTCGCGCGTGACATGCTCGCCGCCCACCGGGATCGAATCGACGTGCACGAGATGGCCTTCGTAGAACACCGCGATCGAGGTCGTGCCGGCACCCATGTCGATCAGGGTCACACCAAGGTCACGCTCGTCCGAGACCAGCGAGCTGAGGCCCGCGGCATGGGCGGCAACGACGCGGTCGGCGATCTCGAGATGGGCGCGGCGCACGCAGACCTGCAGGTTGCGCATCGCGCCGCTCGCCGCGGTCACCAGATGGACATCGACGCCCAGCCGCTCGCCGAACATGCCGCGGGCGTCGCGGACCGGCGTGCCGTCGACCGTGTAGCCGATGGCGGCGGAATGGATGATGTCGCGGTCGGCGGTCTCGGCCGGAAGCTGGATGTGCTGCTGGACGCGTCGGACGTCGCGCTCGCCGATCTCGTGATGGCCGATCGCCACTTCGAGGCTTTGATTGTGCGAGGCGGCCGACCCGCCGCTGACGCCGACGATCACGTCGCGGACCTGCTCGCCGCACATTTCCTCCGCGGTCGACACCGCCGAGGAGATCGCCCGGGTCGCGGCTTCCATGTCGACGATGTTGCCGGCCCGCATGCCGAGCGCGGGCTGGTGTCCGATGCCGACCACGCGGAGCCCCTGTCCGTCGACACGGGCAACGAAACACACAACCTTGTTCGTTCCGATGTCGAGCGCCGCAACGACGCCATTTCTCGTCTTCGCCACGATGTCCCCCGTCTACGCGTACACTCGCGAGTTAGTCGATTCTACGCTGGCCCCGGCGTCGCGTCGCCTGGATTGCGCTTTCTCAGATAAAGTTTGTCGGGCAGTCGCAGATCGACGACGCCGAATTCACGCGACAGCAGCTTGTGCTGCCCGTCGAGCTTGGCGAGATGCTGGAGGGCCGCGACGGCGTCCTCCTCCGGCAGCCAGATCTCGACGCCATTGTTCAGGATCAGATTCCAGCGGCGCTGTCCGACCCAGACGGCGGAGCGCAGCTGCTGCGCCACCGTCGGCTCATAGGTGAGCAGCAGCAGCAGGTCGCCGACATGGTCCGGCGCGCCGGGGCCGCCCAGCAGCAGCAGCGTCTCGGCGCCGGGCGGCATGCGACTCGCCCGCACAGTGCGGCCGTTGGCGTCGATCAGCGTGTATTCGTTGCCGTTCTGCCAGATCGCGACGGCACGGCGTTCCTTCAGCGTCACATAGAGCGTGTCCGGCAGGCGACGCTCCACGGTCGCCCATTCGACCCAGTCGATCGCCTCGAGCCGCTTGCGCGACGCCTGGAGGTCGATGCCGAGCAGTGAGTCGCCGCGACTGACGTTCAGCGCCGCCAGGAGATCGGCGCGCTCGACATAGTCGCGGCCCTCGACGGTGACGTCGGCCAGCTTGAACGGCGTGATGGCGCCGACGACGGCGCGCGACACCTCGTCGAAGCGGTTCTGCGCCTCGACCAGCCAGCCCTCACGCCAGGCCCACCAGCCGCCCCCGCCACCGCAGCCCAGCAGCAGCACGATGGCACCCAGCAGCACCGGCTGCTTCCAGAAGGGACGGCCGGTCTTGCGGACGGGCCCACGCTTCTTGCGCCGGTCGTAGTCGCGGCGCGGCGCGGCGCCGGCCTTGGGTGTGGTGGTCTTCTTCGTGGCGCTCACGACGGGTGCCTCGCGTGTTCGACCATCCAGGTCATGAGCTCGGACCAGGAGATGCCGGCCCATTTGGCCTGCTCCGGCGCCAGCGACAGCGGTGTCATGCCGGGCTGGGTGTTGAGCTCGAGGATGACCAGGCCCGACGTGCCGGGCTGCGTGTCGTCCCAGCGGAAGTCGGCACGGCTCAGCCCGTTGCAGCCCAGCGCCTCGTGGGCCATCAGGGCCCACTGGCGGGCGAGCTCATAGACATCCTCGGGCACCGGCGCCGGCACGAGGTGCTCGGTGATGCCGTCGGTGTACTTGGCCTCGTAGTCGTAGAAGCGCGTGCGCGGCCGCAGCTCGGTGACGGCGACGGCATGGTCATCCATCACGGCCACGGTGAGCTCGCGCCCCGGCACGAACTTCTCGACCAGCACGCGCTCGCCGAATGCCGCCTCGGCCGCCTCGACGGCCGCCAGATTGTCGCCGTCGCGCACGATATGAACGCCGACGCTCGATCCCTGGTCGATCGGCTTCACGACATAAGGCCGTTCCATCGGATCGCCCGAGGCCAGCGAGCGGCGCTCGATCACCTTGCCGTCGGCCACCCTCAGACCGAGCGACGTGAAGACGTGGCGCGCCATCGGCTTGTCCATGGCAATCGCCGAGGCCAGCACGCCGGAGTGCGTATAGGGCACGCGCATGATCTCCAGGACGCCCTGGATGCAGCCATCCTCGCCGTAACGGCCGTGAAGGGCGTTGAACACCACGTCCGGGCCGCCGCCATTGGCCGGACGGAGGAAATCGACCAGCGCGCGCAGGTCGCGCTTCACGTCGTACTCGACGACCTCGTGCCCGCCTTCGCGCAGGCCTTCGGCGCAGGCCTTGCCGCTCACCAGCGAGACTTCACGCTCGGGCGACCAGCCGCCCATCAGGACCGCAACGCGCTTCATTGCCCTGCTCCCCTCGCCGGCTCGCCGATGCGCCGGATTTCCCAGTCGAGCTGCACGCCGGTCATCTCCAGCACGCGGCGGCGCACTTCCTCGCCCAGCGCCTCGATATCGGTCGCCGTCGCCTCACCAATGTTGATCAGGAAGTTGCAATGCTTCTCGGAGACCTGGGCCTCGCCGATCCGCAAGCCGCGGCAGCCGGCCTTGTCGACCAGTTGCCAGGCCTTCTGGCCCGGCGGATTGACGAAGGTCGAACCGCCGGTACGGCTGCGCGGCTGTGAATCGGTGCGGGCAGCATCGATCTCGGCGATGCGGCGGGCGATGGCGAGCTGGTCGCCCGGTGTCGCGCGCAGGCGCGCCGAGGTGAAGATCCAATCGGCCGGCGCTTCGCTGTGACGATAGCTGAAGCCCATCGCGGCCGCGGAGACCTCGTGGACCTTGCCGGTGCGATCGACGGCTTCGGCCGAGACGAGGACCTGCGACAGGTCGCCTTCATAGGCGCCGGCATTCATGCGCAGTGCGCCGCCGATCGTGCCGGGAATGCCGCTCAGGAACTCGAGACCGGCCAGCGCATGGTCGCGCGCCGTCAGCGCCACGTTGAGATCGGGGGCGCCGGCGCCGGCCACGACCTCATGGCCTTCGACCGCAATGCCGGTGAAGCCGCGCAGCAGGCGGATCACCACGCCCTTAACGCCACCGTCGCGCACCAGGATGTTGGAGCCGACGCCCAGCACCGTGACCGGCACGTCCGACGGAACTGCCGCCATGAAAGAAGCGAGATCCTCAACATCGGCCGGCCGGAACAGGACCTCGGCCGCACCGCCTGCGCGAAACCAGGTCTGCGGGCCGAGCTCGGCGTCGGCGGTCAGCCGTCCGCGCGGCCGGGGCAGCCGGTCGATCAGGTGGGGGGTCGAGGTCGCGAGGGCCATCATGCCGCCGATCCGCCGCGCGAATCCGAATCGTTGGCGATGGCGCGCGGACCGGCCTTCTCGGCGGCGAGCTGCTGGATCTGGCCGGGCAGCGCATGCGCCCAGGCGGTGATGTTGCCGGCGCCGAGGCAGACCACGACGTCGCCCGGACGCGCCACCTGCCAGATCATTTCCGGCAGCTCGCCCGGCCCGGCGAGCGGCGCCACGTCGCGATGGCCGGCGCGCTGCACCAGGCCCACCAGCATGTCGCGATTGACGCCCTCGATCGGCGCTTCGCCCGCGGCATAGACGTCGGCGATGATCACGGCGTCGGCGTCGGTGAAGCAGGTGGCGAACTCGGCGCGCAGCGCCCCGAGACGCGAATAACGATGCGGCTGCATGACGGCGATGACGCGACCCGAGCCGCCATAGGCCTGGCGGGCGGCGCGCAGCACGGCCGCGATCTCCACCGGATGGTGGCCGTAATCGTCGATCACGGTGATGCCATGCGCCTCGCCAGTCTTGGTGAAGCGCCGCTTCACGCCGGCGAAGGAGCCGAGCGCACGGCGGATCGTGTCGTCCGGCAGACCCATCTCCTGGGCGACCGCGATGGCCGCCAGCGCGTTCTGCACATTGTGCTGGCCGAACATCGGCAGACGAATGCCGGTGATGGTGCGCGATTCGTTGGTTGCCCGGTTCTCGACCATGACGTCGAAGTCGGCGCCGCCGCGATCGAGCTTCAGGTTGATGGCACGCACGTCGGCATTGGCGCCGATGCCGTAGGTGACGATGCGGCGGTCGGCGACCCTCGGGATCAGCGCCTGGACCTCAGGATGATCGGAACAGAGGACCGCGAAGCCGTAGAAGGGGATGTTCTCGACGAAGCGCACGAAGGCGTCGCGCAGCGCGTCGAACGTGCCGTAATGGTCGAGATGCTCGGGATCGACGTTGGTCACCACGGCGATGGTGGCCGGCAGGCGCAAGAACGAGCCGTCCGATTCGTCGGATTCGACGACCATCCAGTCGCCGTCGCCCAGGCGGGCGTTGGTGCCGTAGGCATTGATGATGCCGCCGTTGATCACCGTCGGATCGAGACCGCCGGCCTCGAGCATGGAGGCGACCAGAGACGTCGTGGTCGTCTTGCCGTGCGTACCGCCGACGGCGATCGACCATTTGAGGCGCATCAGCTCGCCCAGCATCTCGGCTCGCCGCACGACTGGCACATGACGCGTGCGGGCGGCCAGCACCTCGGGATTGTCCTTCTTGACCGCGCTCGACACGACCATGACCTGCGCGTTGCCGACATTCTCGGCGCGATGGCCGATCATCACCTTCATGCCCAGTTCGGCGATGCGGCGGGTATTGGCGCTCTCGGCGACGTCGCTGCCCTGCACCTTGTAGCCGAGATTGTGCAGCACCTCGGCAATGCCGGACATGCCGATGCCGCCGATGCCGACGAAGTGGATGAGACCGAGATCGAGCGGCAGCGCCCTCATGCGGCGACTCCTGAAACGGAAGACGAAAGAGGAAGAGCGACCAGCTCGCCGACCACGTCGGCCAGCCGTGCGGCGGCGTCGGGGCGGCCGGCCGCATGGGCCGCCGCCGCCATCGCGGCGAGGCGCTCGGGTTCGTTGGTCAGCGACGTGAGATGCCCGGCCAGCGCGGCGGGCGTGAAAGATGCATGCGGCAGCACGATGCAGGCGCCCGTCGCCTCGAAGGCACGCGCATTGGCGGTCTGGTGATCGTCGGCGGCGTAGGGATATGGCACCAGGATCGACGGCCGGCCGATCGCGGCCAACTCGGCCACCGTCGAGGCGCCGGAGCGGCCGATCACGAGGTGCGCGGCGGCGATGCGGCGCGGCAGGTCGGCGAAGAACGGCGCCATCTCGGCGACCACGCCTGCCTTCACGTAGCTGGTGCGCACGCGATCGATGCTCTCGGGCCGACACTGCTGCACGATGCGCAGCCGCGAGCGCAGCGCCTGCGGCAGGGAAAGAACGGCTTGCGGGATGACCTCGCCGAACGAGGCTGCGCCCTGGCTGCCGCCGAAGACCAGGAGGTCGATCACCCGTCCTTCGGCCGGCGGACGATAGGGCAGGTCCCGAAGCTCCCGGACGGCCTCGCGCACCGGATTGCCGACGAGCTGCGCGCGCTTGTCGCCGTCGAGGTAGCGGGTCTCTGGAAACGACGTGGCGACGCGACCGGCTCCGCCCAGCACGAGGCGGTTCGCACGGCCCAGCACCGCGTTCTGCTCATGGAGCATCGCCGGCAGGCCGCGCAGGCGGGCGGCGAGCATGGTCGGCACGGAGGCGTAGCCGCCAAAGCCCACCACGGCCGACGGACCGATTCGGCCCAGCGCTCGCCAGGCGTCGAACAGTCCCAGCGCCAGCGAGAACAGCGCCTTCGCCTTCCTGGCCGGGGAACCGGTCGGGCTCGCCGAACGGATATAGTGAATCGGCCGCCGCGACAGCGCGCCCTGCCATTGCCGGCCGCGCGAATCGGTCACCAGGGTGAAGGGCACGCCGCGCGCCTCGAGCTCGCCGGCCAGCGCCTCGGCGGGGAACACATGCCCGCCGGTGCCGCCGGTCGCGAGGACCACGGGGCGCACGTCCGTCATCAGACGGCTTCCCTCAGGCCGGCATGCTCGCGCGTCAGCGACAGCATCATGCCGACGCAGATCGCCATCGCCAGTGCGGACGAGCCGCCATAGGAGATGAACGGCAGGGTCATGCCCTTGGCGGGGATGAGCTGGATGGTCGAGGCCATGTTGATCGCGGCCTGCAGGCCGAACTGGACGGCAAGGCCGGTGGCCGCGAGGGTGATGAACAGGCTGGTCTCCTTCGAGGCGCGCGACATCGAGCGCAGGGTCACGAAGGCGAACAGAGCGAGGATCATCAGGCAGACGACGAGGCCGAACTCCTCGCCGGCCACGGCCATGACGAAGTCGGTATGGGCGTCGGGAAGCTGCGCCTTCACGGTGCCCTCGCCCGGCCCGCGGCCGAACAGCGAGCCGTTCATGAAGGCCTCGAGCGAGGTGTTGACCTGATAGTTGTCGCCCGACGTCGGATCGAGGAAGCGGTCGAAGCGGCTGCGCACGTGGCTGAAGAGGAAGTAGGCGCCGACCAGGCCGGCGCCACCGGCGATCGCGGCGAAACCCGCGACCCACATCGGCAGGCCGACGACGAAGAGCTGGACGCCCCAGACGGCTGCGACGACGACGCTCATGCCCAGGTCGGGCTGCATCACCAGCAGCGCCAGCACGCCGCCGACCAGCACGGTCGACAGGAGATAGCCCGGCGCCCGCCGCTCGGTTCGGCTCTGCGCCAGCAGCCAGGCCGAGATCACCGCGAGGCTCGGCTTGACGAATTCCGACGGCTGCACGCTCGACAGGCCCGGCACGGAGACCCAGCGCCGCGCGCCCTTGATCTCGATGCCGATCACGAAGGTGGCCGCGAGAAGCACGATACTGCCGCAGAAGACGAGCAGCGCCAGGCGCCGCACGTGCCGCGGCGAGGCGAGTGAGATCGACAGCATGACGAGCAGCGCCAGCGGCAGGAACAGGAACTGGCGCTTGGCGAAGAGGAAGGAGTCGGCGCCGATACGCTCGGCGGCGGGCGGCGAAGCCGCCAGGGTCAGCATGACGCCGAAGGCCATGATCGCCAGGATCGCACCCAGCGACCAGCGATCGACGGTCCACCACCATTGCCCGATCACACTGCGATCGTCGCGCGGAACCTGGATCAAGCTGCCCTCCCCAAACTCTCGGCGCCCGGCAGCGCCCGCGCCATGGCACGGAACGCATCTCCCCGATGCTCGTAACTCTTCCACTGGTCCCACGAGGCGCAGGCAGGCGACAGCAGCACCACGGCCGGGCCGGCCGCCTCGCGTTGCGCCAGTGCGTGCGCGGCATCCAGCGCCGATTGCAGATCGCCGCAGCGGCTGTAGGGAAGCTTGCCGTCGAGTTGGCCGGCGAACAGCTCGGTCGCCTCGCCGATCAGGAAGGCATGGCGGATGCGGTCGAAGTACGAAGCGAGTGGCGCCACACCGCCTTCCTTCGCCTGGCCGCCGAGGATCCAGTAGATGTCGTCGTAGCTCGACAGCGCGCGCGCCGTGGCGTCGGCGTTCGTGGCCTTGCTGTCGTTGATGTAGACGACGGTGCCGACGGCGGCGACGCGCTCCTGGCGGTGCGGCAGGCCGTCATAGGTCTTCAGGCCGGCGACGATCGTCTCGCGCGGCACGTCGAGCCAGCGGCAGACGGCCCAGGCGCAGGCCGCGTTCTGTGCATTGTGATCGCCCGGCAAGGTAAGCACGTCGGAGAAGTCGACCGTGTAGCCGTCGGCATCGACCAGCACGCCGGCGCGGTAGGAGATGCCGTTGGCCACGGGCCGGTCGAGTGCCACCGGTATGCAGGCGATGCCGGTCCGCGCGGCCACTTCGCCCGCGACGGTGCGCGACGGCTCGTCCTCTGTGCCGATCACGACGCAGTCGCCGGCGCGCTGGCGGTCGAAGATATGCTTCTTGGCCGCCACATAGCCCGGGATGTCGCCATGCCGGTCGATATGGTCGGGCGTGATGTTCAGCCACACCGCGATGTCGGCGCGGAAAGTCTGCAGCAATTCGAGCTGGTAGGAAGACAGCTCCAACACATAGAGGCCATCCTTCCCGAGCGGAGCGAGATCGAGCGCGCCGCGGCCGATATTGCCGCCGACTTCGCAGCGCGCGCCCGCCTGCTGGAGGATGTGGCCGATCAGCGCCGTCGTGGTCGACTTGCCGTTGGTACCGGTGATGGCGACGAACCGCGCCTCCGGCTGTGCCCGCGCCAGAAGTTCGACATCGCAGATGATCGGCTTGCCGGCGGCGCGCGCGGCGACCGCCACGGGATGCGGCACCGGCAGAGTGCTGGGAATGCCCGGGCTGATCACCAGCGCGGTGATGCCCGACCAGTCGATCGTCACCGGGTCGGCGATCCGGGCACCGAGCTGTGCGGCCGCATCGCGCGACGCCGAATTGTCGTCCCAGGCGACGCAGTCGATCCCGGCCGCCCGCAGGGCACGCACGGTCGCCAGGCCGGAGCGCGCGAGCCCCAGCACGACGAACGACGAACCTTCCAGGACGGCGAGATCGATCATGCGCTCACCGCAGCTTCAGGGTGGCGAGGCCGGCCATCGCCAGGATGGCGGCGATGATCCAGAAGCGGAAGACGATGGTGGGCTCGGCCCAGCCCTTCTGCTCGAAATGATGGTGCAGCGGCGCCATGCGGAAGACCCGCTTGCCGGTCCATTTGTAGGACAGGACCTGCACGATCACCGAGACCGTTTCGAGCACGAACAGGCCGCCCACGATCGACAGCACGATCTCGTGCTTGGTGACGACCGCGACCGCGCCCAGCGCGCCGCCGATGGCGAGCGAGCCGGTGTCGCCCATGAACACCATGGCGGGCGGCGCATTGAACCACAGGAAGCCGAGGCCCGCGCCGACCAGCGCCGCCAGCAGCACCGCCAGCTCGCCCGAACGCGGCACGTGGTGGAGATAGAGGTAGTTGGTGAGGATGGTGTTGCCAACCACGTAGGCGATCAGGCCGAACACCGCCGAGGCCATGATGACCGGCCCGATGGCGAGACCGTCGAGGCCGTCGGTCAGGTTGACGGCGTTCGAGGTACCGGCGATCACCAGGATGCCGAACGCGACGAAGCCGACGACGCCCAGCGGGATCAGCACGTCCTTGAGGAACGGCACGGCGAGCTGATAGCGCAGCGGCGCCGGCGACGCCTGGGCGACGAGATAGACCGCGATGCCGGAGGCCACGACCGTGAGGGCCAGCTTGACCTTGCCCGGGACGCCCTTCGGATTGCGCTTAGTGACCTTGAGGAAGTCGTCCCAGAAGCCGACCGCGCCGAAGGCGAGCGTGACGCCGAGCACGATCCAGACATATCGGTTGGTGAGGTCGGCCCACAGCAGGGTCGCAATAGACAGGGTGATGAGGATCAGCAGGCCGCCCATCGTCGGCGTGCCCTTCTTCGTCAGCAGATGGCTGGCGGGACCGTCGTCACGAATCGGCTGGCCCTGCTTCTGCTTGCTGCGCAGCCAGCGGATCAGCGCGCCGCCGATCAGGAAGCTCAGCACCAGCGCCGTGAGGAACGCCGCGATCGAGCGGAACGTCAGATAGCGGAAGATGTTGAACGGCGTGAACAGATCCGCCAGCGGATAGAGGAAGTTGTAGAACATCTAGCGTCCCGCCTCGCCGCCGCTGGCCGCCAGGATGGCGTCCACGACGATCTTCATTTTTGAACCCAGCGAACCCTTCACGGCGACCACGTCCCCTGCCTTGAGCGCGGCGGCGACCTCGCCTGCCAGCGCCGTTGAATCCGGCCGATGCACACCGCGTTGCGCCGGCGCGAGCCGCTGCCACAGAGCCTGCATGTGCGGACCGCACAGGAAGACCTGCGCCGCACCGCTCGCGGCCACGGCATCGGCGAGGCCTGCGTGATAGGCATCCGCGCCCTCGCCCAGCTCGCGCATGTCGCCCAGCGCCAGCACCCGGCGTCCGCCCGCCTGCGGCTCGGTCCGCGCGAGGACCGCCAGCATGGCCCGCACCGAAACCGGGTTGGCGTTGTAGCTCTCGTCGAGCAGCTCGAGCGTGCCGGCGCCGAACTTCAGCCGGCGACGCGCACCGCGGCCCGGCGACGCTTTCACGTCGGCGAGCGTTGCCGCCGCCTTCACCACATCCGCACCCAGCGCCTCGATAACGGCCAGCGCGCCGATGCTGTTCAGCACCCAGTGTTCGCCGGCCGCGCCAAGCCGATACTCGATCCGGCGACCGTGGAGCAAGGCTGCAACATCACTTCCTGAATCCTGCAGATTGCACGAGATAAGACGCGCATCTGCAGCCTCGCTGCGACCGAAACCGACGATGCGGGAAACGCCGAAATCATGAGCTTTTCCGGCCAGGCGCTCGTAGTGATGGCTGTCGCGATTGAGCACGGCCACTGCGCCTTCCGCCATGCCGGCAAACAGGCAGCCCTTCTCGTCGGCGACCGCTTCCTCGCTGCCCATATGGCCGATATGGACCGGCCCGACATTGGTCACGATGCCGACATGCGCCTCGACCTGGCGGGCGAGCGGCTCGATCTCGCCGGGATGATTCATGCCGATCTCGAACACGCCGTAGCGCGCGTCGCGCGGCAGGCGCGCGAGGCTGATCGGCACGCCGACATGGTTGTTGTAGCTGGCCACGCTGGCAGAGGTCGGCGCCTGCGGCGACAGCATCGCGCGCAGCGCGTCCTTGGTGCTGGTCTTGCCGACCGAGCCGGTGACGCTGGCGATGCGCGCCGTGCTGCGATGGCGCGCGGCACGGCCGAGTTCGACCAGCGCCGTCATTGTGTCGGGAACGCGGACCAGCGGTCCTCGCGCGCCGTCGACGTCGCGCGAGACGACGGCGGCCGCGGCACCGCGCGACAGCGCGTCGGCCACGAAGCCGTGACCGTCGGTCGTCTCGCCGCTCAGCGCAAAGAACAGATCGCCCTTGCCGACGGCGCGGCTGTCGAACGTGACGCCCTCGGCCTCGAACGGCGCGGTGATCGATGCGGCCGGAAGGGCCGCCTGCACTTCGTCGGAGGTCCAGAGCGCACTCACGCCGCGCCTCCGGCCAGCGTGCGCGCCTCCTCGGCATCGTCGAAATGATGGGTGACGCCCTTGATCGTCTGGCCGGTCTCATGGCCCTTGCCGGCGATCAGCAGCAGGTCGTCGGCGCTCGACAACGCCTCCATGCCGGCGGCGATGGCGGAATGCCGGCCGTTGGCGATCTCGATCCAGTTGCGGCGGTCGTCGGCGATGCCGCGCACGATCTCGGCGCGGATAGCGGCCGGCTCCTCGCTGCGCGGATTGTCGTCGGTCACGATCGTGAGGTCGGCGATGCGCGTGGCGATCTCGCCCATCACCGGACGCTTGGCCCGATCGCGGTCGCCGCCGCAGCCGAACACGACGACCAGCTTGCCGCGCGCGAAGGGCCGCAAGGTGCGCAGCACCGTCTCCAGTGCCTCGGGCTTGTGGGCATAGTCGACATAGACCGCGGCACCCGAGCGATGACGTGCCACGAGCTGCAGGCGACCGGGCGCCCCGGTCAGATGCGCGAGAGCTTCCACCGCGCGCGCTGGATCGCCGCCTGTGGCGACCACGAGTCCCAGGGCCGCGAGCGCGTTCGAGGCCTGGAAGCCGCCGACCAGCGGCAGGTCGATCTCGCGACGCGTGCCCATGACATCCAGCACGAGATGCTGTCCCGTCGGCGTCGGGTCGTCGGCGAGCAGCCGGAACTCGTTGCCCTTCGTGCCGTAGGTCCAGAAGCGTATGCCTCGCTGCCGGCAGATCGTACCGAGCGCCTCGGCACGATCGCTGTCGGCATTGACGACCGCGGTGCCGCCCCGCGGCAGCAGCGCTTCGAACAGGCGCGCCTTGGCCGCGAAGTAGGCGTCCATCGACCGGTGATAGTCGAGATGCTCATGCGTCAGGTTGGTGAAGGCCGCCGCCGCGAGGCGCAGCCCGTCGAGCCGGTGCTGGTCGATGCCATGGCTCGACGCCTCGATGGCGAGATGCGACACGCCCTCGCGCGCCAGGGTCGCGAGGTCTTCGTGAAGCTGCACCGGATCAGGCGTCGTGAGGCCACCGTCGCGCACGAGGCCGGGCGAGACGATGCCCAGGGTGCCGACGCTCGCCGCCTTCAGTCCCATCCGCTCCCAGATCTGGCGTACGAAATGCACCGTCGAGGACTTGCCGTTGGTGCCGGTGACGGCAGCGATGGTGGCAGGCTGCAGGTCCGCAAAGGCGGAGGCCATCAGCGCCACGCGGCGCCGCGGATTGGCGTCACGCACGACGACGATGCCGGGGTCGAGCGGCGGCAGCACCGCATCGGGCGCGGCCAGGATCGCCACTGCGCCGCGCCTCACGGCATCGGCCACGAAGGTCACGCCATCCTGATGGCTGCCCGACAGGGCGGCGAAGAGATAGCCCGGCTGGACCTTGCGCGAGTCGAGCGTCAGGCCGGCAAGAACGGGATCGCGCGGCAGCGCGGAAGAGGTCGCGAATGCATCGGCGCTCCGGCGCATGAGCTCACTCAGACGCAACACGGCGCACTCCCGGACCGGGCGCCGAGGCCGTCTGGCCGGGGGCCGGTCGAACCGGCAAGGCTTTGCGATGATCGCCTGGTGAGCGGCGCACGCTGGCCGGCATGAGTTGCGGCGGCGCGACCGGCGCCGGCACCGGAGTCGAGGCGATCTCGATCGGCGGTAGTCCCTCCTTCAGGTCGCCCGGCAGGATGCCGTAGAGCGACACCATCTGTTCGATGATGACCTTGACCGACGGCGCCGCCACCCAGCCGGCCGTCGCGTAGCCGCCGGTTTCGGGAAGGCCCTTCGGCTCGTCGAGCGAGACGATGACGACGAACTTCGGATCGTTCATCGGGAAGGCGCCGACGAAGGAGCTGATCAACGCCTTCTGGCGATAGCCGCCGCGGCCGGGCTTCTCGGCTGTTCCGGTCTTGCCGCCGACCTCGTAACCCGGGACGTTGGCGTTCTTGCCGGTGCCCTCAACCGCGTTCAGGCGCAGCAGCTGGCGCATGTTGACCGAGGTCTTCTGCTGGATGACGCGCCGGCCCTTGTCGCTGGAAGCGTTACGCTTCACCAGCGAGGGCTGGTAGAGGATGCCACCGTTGATCATCGCCGCCGAGCCCATCGCCAGGTGCAGCGGCGTCACCGAGATACCGTGACCGAAGGCGATGGTCATGGTGCTGATCTTCTGCCACTGCCGCGGCCAGAGCGGGCCGGCGACTTCGGGCAACTGCGTCGAGACCGGCTTCAGGAAGCCGATCTTGTCGAAGAAGGCGCGCTGCCCTTCCGATCCCATGACCTCGACCGCCATCTTGGCCGAAGCGATGTTCGACGAGAACTTGAAGGTCTCGGCCACGTTCAGCGGCCGGCGCTGGGCGTGGTCATCGTTGATCGTGAAGCGATCGATGCGGATCGGCGACGTCGCGTCGAAAACGCTGTTCAGCGTGATCTTGCCCGTATCGAGCGCCATCGCCGTGTTGAAGATCTTGAAGGTCGAGCCCTGCTCGTAGACACCGAGGGTAGCGCGATTGAACAGCGCCTCGTTGGTCAGCGTCCGGGTGCTATTCGGATTGTAGGTCGGCAGCGACGCCATGGAGAGGACCTCGCCGTTGGTCACGTCCATGACGATCGCGGTGGCACCGATCGCCGAGAATTTCTGGACGGCCCGTGCGAGCTCGCGCTCGACGATGCGCTGCAGGCGGAGGTCGATCGAAAGCTGCAGCGTCTCGCCGCTCTGGAGCTGCTGGTCGAAGTAACGTTCGACGCCGGCAAGGCCGGAATTGTCGACGCTGGCATACCCCAGAATGTGCGCCGCCGCCGTTCCCTGCGGATAGATGCGACGCTCCTCGGCCTGGAATTCCAGACCCGGGATGCCGAGGCGATTGACGCGATCGTGCTCACGCGGGCTGAGGCCGCGCTTGATCCAGACGAAGGTCCTGTCGCCCTCGAACTTCTCGCGGACGTCGTCGTACTTGAGATCCGGCAGAGCCGTCACGATCTTGCGCGCGGCTTCCTGCGGATCGATCAGCAGGTGCGGATTGACGAAGGCCGACATGACCGGGACCGACGTCGCCAGCACGGCGCCGTTGCGGTCCACGATGTCGGCGCGCTCCGATTGGATCGAGCCGCCGCGGGCCGCGACTCTCTGTGTCGGCTCGGCGCCATCGCGCAGCAGCGACACGTAACCCATGCGAAGGCCGACCGCGGTGAAGGCGATCCCGAAGATCACCGACGCGATCACCAGGCGCTGGCGGGCCGTCTCCTGGGCATCACCCTTCAAGCGGTCCTGGGGCGAGCCGTAACGCGCGCCGGCCGCCGCGTTCACCGCGGCGGCCGGTTCGGGCGAGGCAGACTTTCGCCACAGCTTCACCGTGAACCCCCTTCTTTTCGCGAGAGGATTTCATCGATGGAGACTGCGGCGCTCTGGCCGTCGCCAACCGGACCCGCTGTTGCCGGCTCTTGTATCGTGGCCGGTCGAGGGGGCGTCGTGGGTCCGGATGTACGCTTTGAAAGGGGTGCGGAGGCCGGCGAGGGGCTGCCGGCCTCCGCTGCGACGCGGCCACCACCACCGGGCAAAGTCGACGAGGGGACGTCGTTGCCCGTTCGTGGGGGGGAAGGAGGTGGTGGATCGCGCCGCGGGGGGACAGATTCGGGTTTGAGCTGATCGAGCCGGACGACCTGCTTGATGGACGCCGACTCGAGCTTGAGATGCTTCTGCGCGAGCGCCTCGATGCGCTCGGATTCATTCAGGTGAGCCCATTCGACCCGCAGGATGTGCGTGGCCTGCTGGCTCTCGATGATCTTCTGGTTGGTGCGGTCGATGCGCTCCTCGAGGTCCTGCACCTTGTACTTCACGGTGAACAGGCCCACGGCCGTGGCGACGGCGGCGACCGACCAGAACAGGAGTCCGCGATGGATCATGCGGCACCTCCGGCGCCGATTTTCTCGGCGGCGCGAAGACGGGCCGAGCGGGCGCGCGGATTGGCGGCGACTTCCTCGTCGGATGGCAGCACCGGCTTGCGCGTGAGATCGCGCAACGTCGCCGTGCGCGCCCCGGCACCCGGAGGCGCATGACGCGACGGACCCGGCGTGCGGCCGGCGCGAGCGCGAACGAAGTCCTTCACGGCCCGGTCTTCCAGCGAATGGAACGACACGACGGCCAGCCGGCCGCCCGGCGCCAGAACCTGCTCGGCGGCGGCAAGGCCGCGCTCGAGTTCGCCCAGTTCGTCGTTCACGGCGATGCGCAGCGCCTGGAAGGTGCGCGTGGCGGGATCGCTCTCGTCCCTGCCCTGCGGGCCGACCGCGCGACGCACGATCTCCGCCAGCTCGCCCGTCGTCTCGATGCGCTTGGTGCGGCGTGCCTCGACGATATTGCGCGCGACGCGGCGGCTGCGGCGTTCCTCGCCGTAGCGCCAGATGATGTCGGCCAATTCCGTTTCGTTTGTTTCGTTTACGAGATCGGCCGCCGATTGGCCGCTCTTCTCCATGCGCATGTCGAGCGGACCGGAAGCGCGGAAGGAGAAGCCCCGATCGGCCTGGTCGAACTGCATCGACGAAACGCCGAGATCGAGCGTCACGCCGTCCACGTCCTCCATGCCTTCGGCCGAGAGGAGCTCGGCCATGTCACCGAAGCGGCCTTCGATCAGGCGCAGGCGCGGCGCATAGCGCTCCGCCAGCACCCGGCCGGCAGCGATGGCGTCGGGATCGCGGTCGATGGCGATGACCTGGCAATCGGCGCGATCCAGGATGGCGGTCGTGTAGCCGCCAGCGCCGAACGTGCCGTCGAGATAACGACCGCCGTCGCGCGGCTGCAGTGCGTCGACGACTTCGCGCGCCATCACGGGAATGTGGCGGGCACCGCTCATGCGTCGCCTCCGCCGAGATTGCGCACGAACGCCGCCATCTTCTCGCGCTCGGCGTTGCGGCGGGCCTGCCAGCGGCCGGGATTCCAGAGCTGGAACTTGTCGACCTTGCCGACCAGCATCACGCCGTCGCCGGCCTCTAGCACCTCATCGAACTCCGCCGGCATCGTGAAGCGGCCGTCCGGCTCGAGCGAAATGGTGCGGGCGCCGGCCGACAGATAGCCCGCCGGGTCGAAAGCGTCGTCGTCGAGGGCGACCTTCAGCGCGCCCTTGGGGCCAAGCGCTTCGGCACGCAGGCGATCCAGCATGGCATCGAAGCCGGCGCGGGAGTTGCCGTTCACGAGACCGGGGATGGTGGGGGAATGATAGAGCACGAACGCGCCGCGATCGTCCGCAGGCAGCTCGTCGCGAAAAGCCGCGGGCAACAGAACCCGGCCTTTCTTGTCCATCTTGATCAGGATCTCGGACCGGAATGCCACGGCCCATCTCCCCTCTAGACCCGCTGCAGGTGCCCCACGCCCCTGCGTTGTCTGTTACACGGGATACAATGGGATACCATGGGAAAGCCTGGGGTGCAATTATCAACAATAAGAATCCACAAGGAATCTGAAAGACTTAGACACAACATCTATTGTGCGCTCGCACCCTGCAAACGCAAGGGATTGTAGACGCGACTCGTCGTGCGGAATCGAAGGGGTCAGACGGCCTGTAAGCCGGGTTCTGTCCTCGCCCGAAAGCGATGGATGGCCATTCCTCTGGGACGCCCGTTACCGAACGCCTCGCGCGACCGACCCGGGCGACGACGCGGAAACACCGCTGCCGGTTGCCCGGCGTGTCACCCCTATTTGGTCTTGCTCCCGGTGGGGTTTGCCGTGCCGCTTCCGTTGCCGGTCGCGCGGTGGGCTCTTACCCCACCGTTTCACCCTTACCGGCCTGGCGAACCAGGCAGGCGGTCTGCTTTCTGTGGCACTTTCCCTGGGGTCGCCCCCGCCGGACGTTATCCGGCACCGTGTCTCCGTGGAGCCCGGACTTTCCTCACCCGGGCGGTTGCCCGCCCAAGTGCAGCCATCCGGCCGTCTGACCCGGCGCCTGACTAGGCCGCTCGCCCCAGCGGGTCAAGCAGACCCGCCAGCAACGATCGTGTCTCGGGGTCCACCATGCCGTCGACCTGTGACGGCCGGTAATGGCGCTGGAAGGCCTTCACGATCTCCCTGGGTGGCACGGCGAGCGGCGGCGCATAGCCGTACCGCTGTAGCGCCTTCTGAAAATCGCCGTCGAGCGGCCGCGTGCCGGCCTTCGGCCAAAGGCCGATCCCATGATCCGCCAACGTCTTCCACGGAAAGCGGCGACCGGGATCAATCTTGCGCTGTGGCGCGATGTCGGAATGGCCGACGACGTTGCGCGGCTCGATCGCGGGATGACGCGCGATGATCCCGCAGCACAGTTCGACGAGAGCGTCGATCTGCTGCGCGGGATAGTCGTGACGATCGCCGTGCAGGTTCACGATCTCGATGCCGATCGACGTGCTGTTCAACGTCTCGCGACCGCGCCACCACGACTTGCCAGCATGCCACGCAGTCCGATCCTCCGGCACGAGGCGATAGGCCGTGCCGTCGAGATCCAGCACATAGTGCGAACTGACACGGAGTTCCCGCGCACCGTCGCGCAGGATGTCGAGCGACTCCTGCAACGGAAGCTCGGTGTAGTGCAGCACGAGGATGTCGACGGTCGCGCCGTCGGGTCTCGGCGCATGATTGGGCGACGGCAGGTCGACGAAGTTCACGCTCAGGCCGGCACGAGGCCGCGCTGCCGGCGCAGCCTGTCATAGGCGTCGTTGATCAAAGCTAGCTTGCGGTTGGCCACCGCAATCGCCTCTTCCGGCAGGCCCTGCGCCATCAGCCGGTCGGGATGGTTGGCGCGCACTTGCCGCAGCCAGGCCTCGCGGATCTGCTCGTCGGTCGCCAGCGGATCGATGCCCAGCACGACGCAGGGCTCGCACTCGACCGCACCCAGCGCGGCGGCTTTTGCGCGCTCGAACCGCGAACTGGGCAAACCGAAGATGTTCGCGACCTTCGCCAGATAGTCGGCTTCCGCCGCATCGATCCTGCCGTCGGCCTGCGCGATGCTGAACAGGCCTTCGATGACGTTCTCGAGAATCTCGGGCGCGTCGGGAAACAGCGCGGCGACCTGTCGGGCATAGGTTTCGAAGCCGCCGGCATCGCGCTTGGCGAGATCGAAGAAGCGCTCGACGTTCGCCTCCTCGCCCGGCGGTACGTGGAAGAAGTCACGAAACGCCGCCCTCTCGACTTCCGAGACCTCACCGTCGACCCGCGCCATCTTGGCGCCGAGCGCGATGACGCCGATCGTGAAGCCGATCTGGCGCAGGCCGGGATGGCCGCCATCGTCGGCCGGAGGCGAGGACAGGCCGAGCAGCCCGGCGATGCCGAGGCCGTTCATGCCTTCCACGATCCTGTCCCAGATCCTCATGTCGCGCCTTATAGCATCAACGAGCCGATCGCGACGCCGACCAGCAGGGCGAGCGCGAGGCGGCGATAGAAGGTCTCACTGGCCAGCGGGAAGAGACGCTCGCCCAGGATACCGCCCAACATTACGGCAGGCGCGAGGAACAGGGCCTGCACGCCGGTATTCCAGCCGATCAGGTCGCGGGACGCAAACGAGGTCAGCGCCACCACGTCGACGAAGACGAAATAGGTCGTGAGATTGGCGCGCACCTTCGCTGCCGGATCGGAGCCGGCGAGGTAATAAAAGGCGATCGGCGGACCCGCCATGCCCGAGAGCCCGTTCAGGAAGCCGCTGGTTCCCCCGGCCGCCAGCGTCGTCAGGACGTTTGGCTGCCCCGAAAAGCGCCAGCCACTTGCCAGCAGAAGGACGGCACTCAGCACGATCAGCGAGATCGCCCACCGCATCGGCTCGGGCTCGACGAGGAGGAGCGTGTGGGTGCCGAACGGTACTGCGACGGTCGCGGCCACCAGCAGCAGGCCGATGCGCCGCCAGTGGACCAGGGGCAGGACGCGCGGCACCAGCGGCAGTGCCACGGCGATCTCCAGCAGCAGGCAGAGCGCGACTCCGATCGCGGGCCCGTAGAGGGCCGAGAAGATCGGAGTCATCAGCATCGCGGCGCCGAAACCGGCAAACCCGCGCACCATGCCTGCAATGCAGGCAACGAGTGCAGAAATCAGGAAGGGAAAGCTCAACAGGTCCGGCATTACGGGCGGGACGCTAGCATTGCCGGACCGGGATGCGCGCATCATATAATGCAGGTCATGCCCTCAAAGAATCTCACTGTCCCGGCCATGCCGGTCCTGATGCCGTACATCCAGCGGCGGCCGGAGCTCGAAGGCATCACGCCGAAGCCGTTCAAGCTCGTGTCGGACTACACTCCCGCCGGCGACCAGCCCGCGGCGATCAAGCAGCTCATCTCCGGCGTCGAGGGCGGCGAGCGCGACCAGGTGCTGCTGGGCGTCACGGGCTCGGGCAAGACCTTCACGATGGCCAACGTCATCGCCAGCCAGGGACGGCCCGCGCTGGTGATGGCGCCCAACAAGACGCTGGCGGCGCAGCTCTATGCCGAGATGAAGGGCTTCTTCCCCGAGAACGCCGTCGAATATTTCGTCTCGTATTACGACTATTACCAGCCCGAGGCCTACGTGCCGCGCACCGACACCTTCATCGAGAAGGATTCGTCGATCAACGAGCAGATCGACCGCATGCGCCACTCCGCGACGCGCGCGCTGATGGAGCGCGACGACGTCATCATCGTGGCCTCGGTCTCCTGCATCTACGGCATTGGTCCGCTGGAGAACTACCAGAAGATGACCTTCCGCCTGCACAAGGGCCAGAAGATCGACCGTTCCTCCCTGCTCCGCCGCTTCGTCGAGCAGCAGTACAAGCGCAACGACAATGCTTTCCAGCGCGGCACCTTCCGGGTGCGCGGCGACACGATCGACCTGTTCCCGGCCCACTACGAGGACAAGGCCTGGCGCTTCGAGATGTTCGGAGACGAGATCGATTCGATCACCGAGTTCGATCCGCTGACCGGAGACAAGACGATCTCGCTGAACGACATTATCGTCTACGCCAACAGCCACTATGTGACGCCCAAGCCGACGATGCAGAAGGCGATTGACCAGATAAAGGCCGATCTCAAGCAGCGCCTTGAGGAGTTCAATCGGGCCGGCCGCCTGCTCGAGGCGCAGCGCTTGGAACAGCGCACTCTGTTCGACATCGAGATGATGGAGACGACCGGCGCCTGCGCCGGCATCGAGAACTATTCGCGCTACCTCACCGGCCGCAAGGCCGGCGAGCCGCCACCGACCTTGTTTGAATACTTCCCGCAGAACTCGCTGCTGATCTGCGACGAGAGCCACGTTACGGTACCGCAGATCGGCGGCATGTTCCGCGGCGACTTCAACCGCAAGAGCGTGCTGGCCGAGTTCGGCTTCCGCCTGCCCTCGGCGATCGACAATCGGCCACTGAAGTTCGAGGAATGGGACGCGCTGCGGCCGCAGACGACCTATGTCAGCGCCACGCCCGGCGACTGGGAAATGGAGCGCACGCAGGGCATCTTCATCGAGCAGGTGATCCGCCCGACCGGCCTGATCGATCCGACTGTCCTCATCCGCCCCGTCGAGAAGCAGGTCGACGACCTGATCGCCGAGTGCAAGGACTGCGCGAAGAAGGGCCAGCGCGTGCTGGTCACCGTGCTGACCAAGCGCATGGCCGAAGACCTGGTCGAGTACATGCACGAGTCCGGCATCCGCTGCCGCTACCTGCATTCCGACATCGACACGCTGGAGCGCATCGAGATCATCCGCGACCTGCGGCTCGGCGCCTTCGACGTGCTGGTCGGCATCAACCTGCTGCGCGAGGGCCTCGACATTCCCGAATGCGCCCTGGTCGCCATCCTCGACGCCGACAAGGAAGGCTTCCTGCGCTCGCCGACCTCGCTGGTGCAGACGATCGGCCGCGCCGCGCGCAACGTCGAGGGCCGCGTCATCCTCTATGCCGACAAGATGACGGACTCGATCAAGTACGCGATGGCCGAGACCGACCGGCGCCGCGCCAAGCAGACCGCTTATAACGAAGAGCACGGCATCACGCCGGCCTCGGTGAAGCGCAACATCGCCGAGATCCTGCAGTCGACCGCCGAGCGCGACCATTACACGGTCGATACCGGCGTGTCGGGCGACGTGCATCTGGTCGGGCACAATCTGCGCACCCACATCGCCGAGCTCGAGAAGCGCATGCGCGCCGCCGCCGCCGACCTCGAATTCGAGGAGGCCGGCCGCCTGCGCGACGAGATCCGCCGCCTCGAAGCGCACGAGCTGGAACTGCCGGGCCAGGCCGCGAGCGCCAATGTCGGCGTCCATCTCGGCAAGATGCAGCATTCCCGCGTCTTCCGCGGCGTGCGCACCGGCTCCGGCGGCCGCGGCAAGCCGGCACGGCGCAGCGGCCGCTAGGAAATCAAGATGCGCTTCAGCCCGGTCGCAGTCCTTCTCTTCTTTCTCTGCATCGGGCCTCTCGCGGCACAGAGCCGCGAGCACGTGGTTCGCCTGCCCGGTCCCGGCGTTGCGACCCTGGTCGCCACCGTGATGCGCCCGCCGGGCGAAGCGAAAAGCCCGCTGGTCGTCATCAATCACGGCTCGCCCTCGGACAGTTCGCAGCGCCCCACGATGGAGCGGCCGCGGTATACGGCGCTATCGTCGTGGTTCCTGTCGCGCGGCTACGTCGTCGTCCTGCCGTTGCGCCGCGGCTACGGCGAGACCGCCGGCAGCTGGGCCGAGGATTACGGCCGCTGCGCTGCGCCGGATTATCTCGGCGCGGGCCTACAGGGCGCCGCCGACATCCAGGCCACGATCGACTTCATGCGAACGCAGCCTTACGTCGCCGCCGACCGCACCATCGTCGTCGGGCAGTCCGCCGGCGGCTGGGCGACGGTTGCGCTGTCGAGCCGCAATCCGACCGGCGTGATCGGCATGATCAATTTCGCCGGCGGCCGTGGCGGACACCAGAAGCTATCTGGTGGCGGGATAGGCAACTGCACGCCGTCGGCGCTCGTCGATGCCGCCGCCAAATATGGCGCGACGGCGCGTGTGCCGATGCTCTGGATCTACGCCGAGAACGACAGCTTCTTCGAGCCTGCCCTCGCCAAGCGGATGGCCGAGGCCTACGACAAGGCCGGCGGCAAGGCGACGTACCGTCCCGTCGGCCCCAACGGCCGTGACGGACATGGTCTTGCGAGCGCAAGCAACGGCAATTCCGTCTGGGGACCTCTCGTGGAGAGTTTTCTCGCCGGCCTCAGGTAGGTCGCTATAGTCCCGGCGCCATGTCGCCCGCCCCGACCGATCTCCGCCGTTATCTCATCGCTCTCGCCTCCCTGACCCTCGTCCAGGTCATCTCGACGATGGTCTTCAATCAGGCCTCCGTGCTGGCCCCGGCGGCAGCGGCCGAGTTCGGCATCGCCGCGGCCGACGTCGCCTACTACGTCTCGATCGTCTATCTCGCGGCGATGATCTCGAGCGTGGCCGGCGGCACGATCAACCGCCGGCTGGGACCGATCCGCTTCATGCAGACCGGGCTCACCGTCGCGGCCTTCGGCTCTTTCGTCTTTGCGACAGGCGGCCTCGCCATGGCCGCGCTCTCGGCGTTCATCGTGGGCCTGGGATGCGGGCCGCTCACCATCGCCAGTTCGCACATCCTGGCGGGCGTCTCGCCGAAGCGGCTGGCCAACGTCACCTTCTCGCTGAAGCAGAGCGGCGTGCCAGTCGGCTTCGCGATCTGCGGCGCCGTATTGCCGACCCTCGCGATCGATTTCGGCTGGCGCTGGGCTGCGGCCGCCGTCGGCCTCCTCTCGATCGCCACGGCGATCGCCATGCAGCCCCTGCGCGCCCTCTACGACGGCGAACGGAGCGGCGGCACGGCGCGCCTGCCGACCCTGGCGGAGATCTTCGAGCCTTTGCAACTCGCCTGGCGCGATCCGATCCTGCGGCCGATGTGCTTCATCGGCATGCTGTTTTCGGCCACCCAGGCGATCGTCGTGAACTTCACCGTCGTCTACGCCGTCGACGGCCTGCAGATGTCCTATGTACTGGCCGGCGCGCTTCTGGCGACCGCCACCGTCGCCGGCGCCTTCGGCCGCATCTTCTGGGGCGCGCTCGCCGACCTGCTGCGAAGGCCATCGGCCGTGCTGGCCGGCATCGGCGCCATCATCGCGATTGCCGCAACGACGATGGCCTTCTCGACCCCCGCCTGGCCCACCACGGCGATCTACATCGTCTGCACGATCCTGGGCGGCACCGCGGTCGGCTGGAACGGCGTGTTCATCGCCGAGGCCGCCTCGCGGGCCCCGCCGGGACGGGCCGCGGAATTCACCGGTGCGACACAGCTCTTCGTCTTCTGCGGCGCGCTGCTCTCGCCGCTCCTCTTCCGGACCGTCTTGGCGGTCACCAGCGGCTATGAGGCCGGTTATCTCCTGCTGGCCGCCGGCGTGGCGACGGCGTCGTTCTTCCTCGGGCGCGCGGCACTGCGTCGAGCCTGATCACTCGTCCCCGAGCGCGCTTTCGTGCCAGCGGCGCAGCAGGAGATGCGACAGCAGTGACAGCAGCGAGGGCGGCGAACATGCGCGGGATCTTGAGCTGGTAGCCGGATTCGAGGATGCGATAGGCCAGTCCCGACTCGCGCCCGCCGGAACCCGCCACGAACTCGGCCACGACGGCGCCGATCAGTGCCAGCCCACCTGAGATGCGCAGGCCGCCCAGGAAATACGGCAAGGCCGCCGGCAGGCGCAGGTCCAGCAGCACGCGCCATCGGCTTGCGCCATAGAGCTCGAACAGGTCGAGCAGGTTACGGTCGACCGAACGCAGGCCCAGCACCGTGTTGGACAGGATCGGGAAAAAGGCCACCAGCCAGGCGCAGATCAGCAGCGAGACGTTGACGTCGTCGACCCAGGCGATGATCAGCGGCGCGATCGCCACGATCGGCGTCACCTGCAGGATGATGGCGTAGGGAAAGAGCGACAGCTCGACCCAGCGCGACAGCGAGAACAGCACGGCCAGCAGGACGCCGACCACCACTGCGGCCACCAGCGCCTGCAGGGTGATGCTGAGCGTCACCACCAGGGCCGGCCACAACGTGAACCAGTCCGATACCAGCGTCTTCGCCACCAGGATCGGCCCCGGCAGGATGTAGGGCGCGATCGCCATCGCGCGCACGAGGCCTTCCCACAAAGCGAGCATGAAGAGGCCCATCAGGACCGGCGCAACGAAACGGGCGCTCATGCCGCCATCGCCTCCGAGAGCTGCGCCGAGGCGAGGCGGCAGAGAGCGGCATAGTCGGCGGAAGTGCCGAAGATCTCGCCGCGGGGATAGGGCGCCGGAATGGCGAGCTCGGAACGTACGCGGCCCGGACGCGCACTCATGACCACGATGCGTTGCGACAGGAACACCGATTCGAACACCGAGTGCGTCACGAACACGGCGGTGAAGCGCGTGCGCTGCCACAGTTCCAGCAGGTCGGTGTTGAGCTTGCGCCGCGTGATCTCGTCGAGCGCGGCGAAGGGCTCGTCCATCAGCAGCAGCTTCGGGGACGTCACGAGCGCCCGCGCGATCGAGACACGCATCTTCATGCCGCCCGACAGTTCGCGCGGATAGCTCTTCTCGAAGCCCTTCAGGCCGACGCCCGCCAGTGCCTCGGCGGCACGCGCCTCGCGCTCGGAGCCGGCAATGCCGCGCAGCTTGAGCGGCAGGGCCACATTGCCGAGCGCCGTCGTCCACGGCATCAAGGTCGGTTCCTGGAAGACGAAGCCCAGGTCCGGCCTTCCTTGCGGCCAGTCGATCGTACCGGCGGTCGGCTCGGCGAGGCCCGCGATCAGGCGCAACAAGGTCGACTTTCCGCAGCCCGAGGGGCCCAGCACGCTCAAAAATTCACCGGCACCGATGTCGAGCGACGCGCCGGCCAGCGCCTGGACGCCGTTCGCGAAGACCCGGGAGACGTCGTGGACGCGGACGAGCGGCATCAACCCGGCGGCAACGTCAGGTCGAGGCGCGTGGCCCAGACCGGCAAAGGCAGCGTATCGCGCACCGCCAGGTTGGCCGGCAGCGCGGCGCGGTCCGTCACCTTGCCGAACGGCAGCACGAGGCCGGCCCGCACGCCGAACACGGCGTCGCCGTCGAGATGCTCGTCGTCCTCGGGAAAGAACTCGGTGATCAGCGGCGCATGGCCCGGCGCATGGACGATCATGTGCAGATGGGCGGGCCGCCAGGCATCGCGGCCCAGGACGCGCAACATGTCGCCGGCCGGACCGTCATCGGGCACTTTGTAAGAAACCGGCCGCACTGTGGTGAAGGCGAAGCTGCCGTCGTCGGCCACGGCGAGGCGCGCGTGATAGTTGGTCGGCGACTGCGCCGGGTCCTGCTGGGCATAGAGCGCGTTGCCGGCATTCTGCCAGATCGCCAGCACGGTGCCCTTCGCGGGCGCGCCCTTGCCGTCGACGACGCGGCCGCTCACGACCAGCGGCTCGCCGACCTGGCCGCGCCACAGGTCGCCGCCGTTCGGCAGCGCGGGCGCCCCTTCGATATGGAACGGGCCGAGCACCGACGAGGGCGTGCCCACGCCCGCAGCATTGACCATGTCGACCAGCGAGGACACGCCGAGCAAGTCGGAAAAGAGGATGTACTCGTTGCGCTTGTCGTCGGTGAATTTGGTGGCGCGGGTCAGCGCATCGATGGCGGCGCCCCATTCGGCCTGGGTCACCTTGTTGTCGCGCACGAAGCTATGCAGGTGGCCGGCGAGCGACGTCAGCAACGTCCTGGCGCGCTCGGACGGCGCATTGCGGGCATAGTCGGCGAAGGCCTGGGTGATCGAGGTCGGCGTGAGATTGCGCATGGAACGCTCCTGGGGTCGGGGCTCTCGCCCGTTACCGCGGTGCCCGCAACAGAGCGTCGTAGTCGGCGCGCAGCAGCGCGAACAGCAGATGGTCGGCCCACTGGCCGTTGATGCGGAGATACTGCCGCGCCAGCCCCTCCTCGTGGAAGCCGACCTTGGTCAGCACGCCCTTGGAGGGCTCGTTGTGCGGCAGGCAGGCGGCCTCGAGCCGGTGCAGGCGGAGATCGTCGAACACGAACGGCAGGGTGGCGCGCAGCCCGTCGGTCATCAGGCCCTGGCCGGCATAGGGCTGGCCCATCCAGTAGCCGACCGACGCGGCCTGGGCGACGCCGCGGCGGACGTTGCTGAGGTTGATGCCGCCGACCAGCCGACGGCCCTCATTGGTGAAGACGAACAGGCCGTAGGCTTCCCCGGCCCGCCATTCCTTGATCTGCTGGCGCAGGCGGCGGCGGAAATGGTCGCGTGCCAGCGAATCCTCCGGCCAGGTCGGCTCCCAGGGAGTCAGGAAGGCGCGGCTGCGGGCCCGCAATTCGGCCCATTCCGGCCAGTCGTCCATGCTCGGCGCGCGCAGAAATACGCGCTTCCCGGTGATCCGGGCCATCCCGGACATCGACAATGGGACGTCGGCAAAGCGAAACATATCAAGCTATGGTAATGGTTATTCCGTAATACTTGCATGTTTTCCGGGGTTTGGCGTAGGAAATTGAGACGGTCGGCCACGCCCCGTGCCGCTGGAAGAGCCGCCGCTATTCGGCCCAATGGGCGTATTACATCCATCCATCGCAAGTCTTCGAGGCACCTCGGTCATGGAATCGGCTAGCAAACCCAATGTCGGCGAAAAGGGCAGATTCTATCTGACCAAGCACATCTGGCTTCCGCAGCAGCCGCTGGAGGACTTCAACCTCAAGCTCTCCGACATGATCCTGCGGAACATGCCGAAGCTGCCGCTGGGCGGCGAGGATGCGATGAAGGTCTTCCCAGTCCTGGGTGAGCTCAAGAAGAGCCACGCCAAGATCAAGGCGGACCTCGAATACCTGCTCAGTCACCACGAGGAGATCCCCGCCCTGCACGAGGTCCATCCGCGAGACCTCTTCGTGCCGGGCCGCGCCTGGCGCACCTTCCTGCTGAAGCTGTGGGGCCACGACGTGACGGAAAACGCCGCGGCCGTGCCGGACACGATGGCCGCCATCAGCCGCATTCCGGGCGTCCATTCGGCGCTGTTCAGCATCCTCGCCGGCCGCGCCGAGATCGAGCCGCACCGGGGATCCGCCGCCGGCATCATCCGCTTCCACTACCCGCTGATCGTGCCCAAGGAGCCCGAGAAGTGCTGGATCGAGATCGGTGGCCATCACTTCTTCTGGAAGGAAGGCGAGCCGCTGGTGTTCGACGACACGCGCGAGCACTGGGTGAAGAACCAGACCGACGAGACGCGCGTCGTGCTGATCATCGATTTCAACGCGCCGATGCCGTTCCCGATGAACCTCTACACCGGCCTGCGCTACAACCTCGTCCGCCGCAGCGCCGAGGTGAAAACCGTCATCGAACGCGCCTCGATCGGCGTCCCGCCGCGGACGGCCGCGCCGGCGGACTTGGCGCACGCTGCCTAAATGGAGCGCGCCACTCCAGTGGCGCTCATGACTCATGAGAAGAGCGCCACTGGAGTGGCGCGCTCCAATAACGGCTACGCCGCGAGGCGGGCGGCGATCTTGTCGAGAGACTCCAGGCCGTCGATCGGACCCAGGGCGGCGAGCGTGAGTTCGCCCTTCAGGAGGCGGCGGGCGACGCGGCGGACGGCGTCCTGGTCGACCGCCTCGATGCGCGACACGATCTCGGCATAGGGGATCGTGCGGCCGTGAACGATCAGATGGCGCGCCGCCTGCTCGCAGCGGGCGCCGCTCGACTCGAGCGCCATGAGCGTGCCGGCCTTGATCTGGTTACGCGCGCGCACGAGTTCCTGCTCGTTCAGCGTATCGGCGACGCCGACGAATTCCTCGCAGACCGCGGGCACCAGCTCGGCGAGATCGTCCTCGCCGGTGCCGGCATAGATGCCGAACAGGCCACCATCGGCGTAAGCCGTGTTGAAGCAGTGGATGCCGTAGACCAGGCCGCGATCCTCACGGATGCGCTGGAACAAGCGTGAAGACATTCCGCCGCCGAACAGGGTCGAGTAGATCGCCAGCGCAAAGTAATCGGGATCGCGATAACCGATGCCCTCGCAACCCAGCACGAGATGCGCCTGCTCGAGCACGCGCTGTTCACGGCCGTCGCCGCCGACATAGGAGAGCGGCACCGGAAGCTCGGCATTGGCCGGCGTACGCGGCACCGAGCCGAAATGCTTCTCGGCGAGATCGACGATCTGGTCGTATTCGACCCGGCCAGCGGCGGACAGGACCATGTTCGAGGCGGTGTAGTGGCGCGCGAGATAGGCGAAGAGATCGTCGCGGCCAATCGCCTCGACCGTCGTCGCGGTGCCAAGCACCGGCCGGCCGAGCGGCTGGCCCGGCAGCGCCGTCTCCTGAAACTGGTCGAAGATGATGTCGTCGGGCGTGTCGAGTGCCTGGCCGATCTCCTGCAGGATGACGCCACGCTCGCGCTGCAACTCGTCCGGATCGAACACGGAGTTGCGCAGGATGTCGGAGACCATCTCGATACCCAGCGCCACGTCTTCCTTCAGGACGGAAGCGTGATAGGCGGTGATCTCGCGGCCGGTATAGGCGTTCAGGCTGCCGCCGACATTCTCGATTTCCTCGGCGATGGCGCGGGCGCTGCGGGTGCGCGTGCCCTTGAAGGCCATGTGCTCCAGCATGTGGGCCATGCCATTCAGCTCGGCGCTCTCGTGACGCGTGCCGCAGGCGACCCAGATGCCGAGCGACGCCGATTCGACCTCGGGCATCGGATCGACGGCGACCCGCAGGCCGTTAGCCAGCGTCGTAACCTTCACATCGCTCACGTGCGTACCTTGCTTCTGGTTGCGGGCGCGGCGGCCATCTCCCGACGTTCTTCGATCATGGATTTCAGGGCCGCGACGTCGTTCGGCATGCCGTCGGAACGCTCGGCGCGCTGCAGCAGGTCGCCGAGACGGGCCGGCAGGCGCGGCCGCTGGCCGGTCGCCTTCTCGACGGCGTCGGGGAACTTGGCGGGATGCGCCGTCGACAGCACGACCATCGGGATCGCGGGGTCGCGGCGATGCTGCTGCGCCAGGGCGTAACCCACGGCGGTGTGCGGATCGATCGTCTCGCCGAAGCGCTTCAGGCAGTCTTCCATGGCCGCCAGGGTGCCGGCATCGTCGAGCCGGCCTGCGTCGAAGAGCTGCCGCACGCCGGCGAGCACGTTGCCGCCGACCTTCAGCGTGCCGGTGCTGCGGAAGGCGGTCATGGCGTCAGCCAAGGTGGCGCCGTTGCGGTCGTAGAGATCGAACAGCAGGCGCTCGAAGTTGCTCGAGATCTGGATGTCCATGCTGGGGCTCAAGGTCGGCACGACCTCGGAGGTCGTCATCGTGCCGCTCTCGAAGAAGCGCGCCAGGATGTCGTTGCTGTTGGCGCCGACCACGAAGTGCGAAATCGGCAGGCCCATCTGCTTGGCGGCGTAGCCCGCATAGACGTTGCCGAAATTGCCGCTGGGGACGCTGAACGCCACCGGTCGATCCGGCGCGCCGAGCTTCAGCGCCGCCCAGAAGTAATAGACGATCTGCGCCATCACGCGGGCGAAGTTGATCGAGTTCACCGCCGTCAGCGCATGCTTGTCGCGGAAGGCGAGATCGTTGAAGCAGGCCTTGGCGAGATCCTGGCAGTCGTCGAACGTGCCCTGCACCGCAATGTTGTGGACGTTGGGCGCCAGCACCGTCGTCATCTGCCGGCGCTGGACCTCGCTCACCCTGCCGTGCGGGAACAGCATGAAGATGTCGATGGTCTTGCGGTCGCGCACCGCCTCGATGGCGGCCGAACCGGTGTCGCCCGAGGTGGCGCCGACGATGGTGGCGTGCTGGCCGCGCGCCGTCAGCGTCTGGTCGAGCATGCGGCCGAGGAGCTGCAATGCCACGTCTTTGAAGGCGAGCGTCGGGCCGTGGAACAGCTCGAGCAGGTGCAGGCCCGAATCGCCCAGCGCCTTCAGCGGCGCGACTTCCGGCGTCTCGAACGAGGCATAGGCCTCGCCGATCAGACGGCGGAAGGTTGCCTCGTCGAACGTGTCGCCGACGAACGGCTTCATGACGCGGAAGGCGAGTTCGGTGTAGCTGAGCCCCTTCAGCGCCGCGATCTCGGCCTTGCTGAACTGCGGCCATTCGGCCGGCAGGTAGAGGCCGCCGTCGCGAGCCAGGCCCGCGAGCATGATGTCTTCGAAGCCAAGCGGCGCAGGCGTGCCCTGCGAGCCGTGGCGGGTACTGATGTAACGCAAAGGGAAACTCCGGCTAGGCGACCTGCCGACAAGCCTCATGGTCCTTGCGGACCCGCTTGGTGGAGGCCGGAAATTTGGCCAACGCTTTTTCCGGGCGGGTCGGGCGCTTGACCAGATCGCCGCCACAGTTCGGGCAGTGTCCGCCCAGGCGAGTTCGCGCGCAGTCCGCGCAGAACGTGCACTCGAAGGTGCAGATCAGGGCGTCGGACGCGCCGTTCGGCAGGTCCTTGTCGCAGCATTCGCAGTTCGGGCGGAGGTCGAGCATGAGTCCCTCTTACGCCTAGAGGTAGCGGCTTTCCAGATGCGCTTTGAAGGCGGCGGCACCCAAAGGCGCCCCGGTGGCCCCGGCCAGGATCTCGTCGGTCGTGGTAATCGAGCCCTTGCCGTGCACATTCGTGCGCAACCAGCCCAGCAACGGGGCGAAATCGCCCTGTCCGATGGACTCCATCAGGCCCGAATTGGCGCGGCGGGCGGCGGCGAAGAGCTGGGCCGCGGCCAGCGCGCCCAAAGTGTAGGTCGGGAAATAACCCCAGCCGCCGTCGGGCCAATGGATGTCCTGCAGGCAGCCCAAGGAATCGTCCGGTGGCACGATGCCCAGAAGCTCGCGCATGCCGTCGTTCCAGGCGCCCGGCAGGTCTGCGAGCGCAAGGTCGCCCGCCAGCATCGCCCGCTCCAGCCGGTAGCGCAGCATGATGTGCAGCGGATAGGTGACCTCGTCGGCATCGACCCTGATGAAGCCCGGCGCCACGCGCGTGTAGATCCGGTGGATGTTGGCCTCGGTCCAGGCCGGCCCGTCCTTGCCGAAGGCGGCGCGCATGCGCGGCGCTGCGAAGGCCACGAAGGCGTCGCTGCGGCAGGCCTGCATCTCCATCAGCAGCGACTGGCTCTCGTGCAGGGTCATGCCGCGCGCATTGCCGACCGGCTGGCGGCGCCAGGCCTTGGGCAGGCCGGCCTCGTAGAGACCGTGGCCGGTCTCGTGCAGCACGCCCATCAGGGCACGGGCGAAGTCGGCCTCGTCGTAGCGCGTGGTGATGCGCACATCGTCCGAGGTGCCGCCGGTGAAGGGATGCGCCGAGACATCGAGGCGGCCGTGGTGGAAGTCGAAGCCGATGCGCCGGATCAACTCCTCGCCCAGGCGGCGCTGCGCCTCGACCGGGAACGGTCCTTCGAGCGGCAGCGGATCGGGCTGGCTCCGCTGGCGCTCGAGCACGCGGCCCAGCAGGTCGGGCAGGAAGCCGCGCAGCTCATCGAACAGAACGTCGATGCGCGCTGAACGCCCACCCGGCTCGAACTCGTCGAGCAAGGCGTCGTAGAGCGAGGTGCCGAGTGCGGAGGCCTTGGCCTCGCCGACCCGGCGCATGATGGTCAGCACTTCAGAGAGCGTCGGCAGCAGCGACTTGAAGTCGGCGTTCTTCTTGGCCGAGCGCCAGGCCAGCTCGCAGGCCGAACAGGCACGCGTGCGCGCCTCGACGAGATCGGATGGCAGCGCACTCTCATGAACCCACGACCGGCGCATCTCGCGCAGGTTGGCAGCCTGCCATGGATCGAGCGCGGCCCCGCCCTCCTCCGCGCGTGCGAGAAGATCGGGCATCTCGGGCGCGGCGATGATCTCGTGCGCGATCACGCCCAGCGTCGCGAGCTGGTCGGCGCGATCTTCGCTCGCGCCGTCCGGCATCATGGTCGAACGATCCCAGTTCAGGATCGCCGAGGCGCGACCGACGGCGCTCAGGCGCGCGAAGCGGCGCTCCAGCTCGGCATAGGGATCGTTGGCGATCATGGGGCCTTCCTGCGCCCGTTGATCTCCAGCCGGCCGTTCTCCCAGTGATAGGCGAGATAGACGCCGGCCAGCGCCAGCGCGATCAGGAACCAGGTGATGGCGTACTGGAGATGGTCGTTCGGGATCTCGAGCCGCGTCTGGCCGCCGACCGGGAAGCCGCCGGGATTGGGCGTCGCATCGGCGTCGAGGAAGAACGTGTCGAGCTTGGGGTCCGGCGCCGCGCCCGCCATCTTGCGCATCAGCGGCACGTCGGCCTGGAACCAGACGTTCTTCTCGGGGGCATTCTCCGGCGCAAAACGCGCCCTGATCTGGGACCGGCGTACGATGCCGGTCAGCTCGACCCGGCCCGTCGGCAACGCCGCGGCCTGCGTCGCGGCATTGCGGTCCGGCACCCAGCCGCGGTCGAACAGGACGATCCTGCCGTCGTCGGTCTTCAGGGGCACTATGACCTGCATGCCGACCTTGTTCTTGAGGCTACGCGCGGCGAGGAAGAACTCCTTGCCGTGCTCGAACGTGCCGGCCACCTTCACCCGCCCGTATTCGTGGCGCAGCGGCGTGCCGGACAGCAGCTCGTCGAGCGTCATCGGCGCTGCGGCCTGGTTGGTGGCGATGCGCTGCAGGATGTCGAGCTTCCACTCGCGACGCTCCAGCTGCCAGAAGCCGAGCACCAGCGAGAACACCAGGATCGGCAGCGAGACGAGCGTGGGCCAGAGAGCGGGCCGCAGGCGGATCATCGTAACTCCTCTACCCGTCGAGTTCGCCTAGTCATCAAGTTCAGTCGTGCGATGGATGAACTGCTGGGCCACCAGCAGCGCCTTCAGGAAGCGCAGCATCCACACGGCCAGTGCAAAGGTGAGCGGCAGCCAGATCGCCACGTGTACCCACCAGGGCGGCTCGTAGCGGAACTCCACCCAGAAGACGAGCATCATGATGATGGCGCCCAGTCCCAGGATCACGAAGACGGCCGGGCCGTCGCCGGCATCGTTGCCGCGCAGGTCGAGGCCGCATGAGTCGCAGCGATCCACGACGTTCAGCAGGCCGGAGAACAGCCGGCCCTTGCCGCAGCGCGGGCAGGCACCACGCAGGGCAACATCGAACGGCGATTGGCGCGGCCAGTCGGACAAACCTGTCTCCCAAAGACGAACCGCCGGGGAGCACCCGGCGGTTCAAGGATAGTGCCTGTTCCGGCCTCAGTGCAGGGCGATCGGCGCCTTGCCCGCGCCCCACCAGTAGATGCAGAAGAACAGGAACAGCCAGACCACGTCGACGAAATGCCAGTACCAGGCAGCGGCCTCGAAGCCGAAATGCTGCTTGGGCTTGAACTGGCCCTTCGAGGCCCGGATCAGGCAGACGATCAGGAAGATCGTGCCGACCAGCACGTGGAAGCCGTGGAAGCCCGTCGCCATGAAGAAGGTCGACGTATAGATGTCCTGGCTGAACGTGAAGGGCGCGTGGATGTACTCGTAGGCCTGGACGCTGGTGAAGACCAGGCCGAGCAGGACGGTGCACAGAAGGCCGCGGACGGCGTCCTTCTGGTTGCCCTCGATGATCGCGTGATGCGCCCAGGTGCAGGTCGTGCCCGACAGCAGCAGGATCAGCGTGTTCATCAGCGGCAGGTCGAACGGCGCGATGATGCTGATGCCCTTCGGCGGCCAGATGCCGCCGGTGGCTTCCGCACGGACCGGCATGTTCGGCGCGCCGGGGTAGAGGGCCGCGTCGAAGAAGGCCCAGAAGAAGGCCGCGAAGAACAGCACTTCCGAGGCGATGAACAGGATCATGCCGTAGCGCAGGCCGAGCTGGACCACGGAAGTGTGGTAGACGCGCGACTCGGCGATGACGTCGGACCACCACCAGTACATGACGCCGATGACCAGCAGCAGGCCGGGAGCGAGCGCCCACCAGTGCACCGCCTTCATCACGCTTTCGACGCCCGATCCCAGCATGTTGGGATGCAGCGCGAGCGCGAAGCCCATCGCCAGGATCAGGGCCGCGAGCGAACCCAGCGCCGGCCACGGGCTCGGATCGACGAGATGATAAGGATGCTTGGGAGTACCGCCGGCCATGTTCATCCACCCTTTCCGATATCGTTGCCCGCAACGCTGCCGAGCAATGTCCTGGCCCGTTCCGTCTTCGCCTCGAAGAATGTGTACGAGAGCGTGATGGTCCGGATGTTGTCGTAGCGCCGATCCTTGTCCAGGTCGGGATCGACGAAGAAGATCACGGGCATGTCCACGGACTGCCCGGGCAGCAGCAACTGCTCGGTGAAGCAGAAGCACTGGAGCTTGTTGAACCACCCGCCGGCATGCTCGGGGGTGACGTTGTACGTCGAGGTGCCGACGGCCGGGCGCTGCGAGAGATTGGTCACGCGGTAATAGGCGAGATACTCCTCGCCCAACCGGACCTTCACCTCGCGCTGCAGCGGCTGGAACTTCCAGGGCAGCGACGTGTCGACGTTGGAATCGAAGCGGACGTTGACCGTGCGATCAAGGATCGGCCGGTCGCCGGACTGGGCCACGACGGGCGTGCCGCCGAAGCCGGTGGTGCGGCAGAACAGGTCGTAGAGCGGCGCCGAGGCGTAGGCGAAGCCGCCCATGCCGACCGTCGTGAGGAACAGGCGGCGCGCGAGCTTCTTGTTCTTGGCCGCGGTGTCGGGCGTTGGCTGGCTCATCCGTAACCGCCCATGCGCACGATCGTCAGCGCGAAGAAGATGGCCACGAGCAGCACGAGGAAGCCCGCGATGAACAGGTTCTTGCCGCGCTGGCGGCGGTGCATGTCGGTATCGCCGGGGCGACGGTCCTGTGCCATGGCCGCGCTCATCCCGCGATCCGGCTCACGACCAGATCGACCGGCAGCGCGGCGAACAGGGCCGCCAGATAGATCAGCGAGTAGCGGAACATCCGACGCGCCGCGCCGAAGGCGGTCTCGTCGTCGGCGGTGCGCCAGACGGCGACCGCGTGGCCGATGAAGCCCAGGCTGAGCGCCAGCGCCACCGAACCGTAGACCCAGCCGACGGCGCCAAGCAGCGTCGGCGCCAGGGCAACCGGCAGCAGCAGCAGCGTGTAGATCACCATCTGGCGCTTGGTCTCGCGCGGGCCGGCGACCACCGGCATCATCGGCACGCCGGCGCGGCGATAGTCGTCGCTGCGGTAGAGCGCGAGCGCCCAGAAGTGCGGCGGCGTCCACAGGAAGACCAGCAGGAAGAGAGCGATGCCGACGGCGGAGACGTCGCCGGTCGCGGCAGCCCAGCCGATCATCGGCGGGAAGGCACCGGCGGCGCCACCGATCACGATGTTCTGCGGCGTGCGGCGCTTCAGCCAGATCGTATAGATGAAGACATAGAACAGGATCGCGGCGGCGAGCAGCGCGGCGGCGACCATGTTCGTCGACACTGCCATCAGCAGCACCGAGAAGATCGACAGCAGCACGCCGAGGCCCAGCGCATCGTCCGGGGCGACGCGGCCGGCCGGCAGCGGCCGGTTGCGCGTGCGCGCCATCAGGGCGTCGAGGTCGCGCTCGTACCACATGTTGATGGCACCAGCGGCGCCCGAACCCAGGGCGATCGCCAGCACGGCAAGGACCGCCTTGAGCGGATGGACATGCACCGGCGCGATCACCATGCCGATCCAGCCGGTGAAGACCACCAGCGACATCACGCGCGGCTTCAGCAGGTCGATGTAGTCGCGCACGCGCGCAGGCGCGGCGCCGCTTTCGATGCTTCCCGTCAAAGTGTGCGCGGTGTCACTCATGTGCCTTCAAGGCGAAGGCGCCTTTTTGGGGCGCCTCCGCTCCGTTCCTAGTGGTGTGCCGTCGGCGAGATGTGCGGCAGTTCCTCGAACGTGTGGAACGGCGGCGGCGAGTCGACCGTCCATTCCAGCGTCGTGGCGCCCTCGCCCCAGTAGTTGGCGCCGACCTTGCGGCCGTACATCAGCGTGCCGAAGACCACGAAGATCAGCCAGAAGATCGTCGCGCCGAACGACATGAACGCGCCGATCGAGGACAGGTAGTTCCAGTGCGACATGGCGTCGGGATAGTCGACGTAATGGCGCGGCATGCCCGCGAGGCCCGAGAAGTGCATCGGGAAGAACGTCAGGTTGACGGCAACGAAGGTCAGCCAGAAGTGGATCTGGGCGGCCCACTCCGGATACTGCCGGCCCGACATCTTGCCGATCCAGTAGTAGAAGCCGGCGAACATGCCGAACACCGCACCGAGCGACAGCACGTAGTGGAAGTGCGCGATCACGTAGTAGGTGTTGTGCAGCGAGTAGTCGACGCCGGCATTGGCCAGGACCACGCCGGTGACGCCGCCGACGGTGAACAGGAAGATGAAGCCGATCGCCCACAGCATCGGGATGGTGAGGCGGATCGAGCCGCCCCACATGGTGGCGATCCACGAGAAGATCTTCACGCCGGTCGGGACGGCGATGACCATCGTCGCGGCCACGAAGTAGGCGCGCGTGTCGACGTCCATGCCGACCGTGTACATGTGGTGCGCCCACACGACGAAGCCGACGACGCCGATCGCCACCATCGCGTAGGCCATGCCGAGGTAGCCGAAGATCGGCTTCTTGGCGAAGGTCGAGATGATGTGGCTGATGATGCCGAAGGCCGGCAGGATCATGATGTAGACTTCGGGGTGACCGAAGAACCAGAACAGGTTCAGGAACAGCGTCGGGTCGCCGCCGCCCTCGGCCTTGAAGAACGAGGTGCCGAAGTTGCGGTCGGTCAGCAGCATCGTGATCGCGCCGGCGAGGACCGGCAGCGCCAGCAGCAGCAGGAACGCGGTGACCAGGATCGACCAGGCGAACAGCGGCATGCGGTGCAGGGTCATGCCCGGCGCGCGCATGTTCAGGATGGTCGTGATGAAGTTGATCGCACCCAGGATCGACGAGGCGCCCGCGATGTGCAGCGAGAAGATCGCCAGATCCATGCCGGCGCCCTGGTTGAGCGTGAGCGGCGGGTAGATCGTCCAGCCGGTGCCCACGCCGCCGCCGATAAGGGCGGACATCAGGAGCAGGATGAAGGCCGGCGGCAGCAGCCAGAAGCTGATGTTGTTCATGCGCGGGAACGCCATGTCGGGCGCTCCGATCATCAGCGGCACGAACCAGTTGCCGAAGCCGCCGATCAGGCCCGGCATGACCACGAAGAACACCATGATCAGGCCGTGCGCCGTCACGATCGTGTTCCAGAAGTGGCCGTCGGGGGTGCCGTCGGCGCCGTTGAAGTACTGCACGCCCGGCTGCATCAGCTCGAGGCGCATATAGACCGAGAAGCCCGCCCCGATCAGCGCCGCCATGATCGAGAAGATAAGGTACATCGTGCCGATGTCCTTATGGTTCGTGCTGTACAGCCACCGCTTGATGCCGGTCGGCGTGTGATGGTCGTCGTGCCCGTGGGCGGAGTGGTCGTGGGCGGCGCCGTGCGCGGTAGCCATTCTTAGTCTCCTGCGGAGAAGCGCTTAGCGGTTAGCGGGAGTAGCGACGGAGGCGACGTCGGTCGCGGGCACGAGCCCGGCGGCCTTCTTCTTGTCCGCCACCCATTTGTCGAAGTCGGCCTTGGAAACCACCCGCACGCCGATCGGCATGTAGGTGTGGTTCTGGCCGCAGATCTGGGAGCACTGGCCGAAGTAGAGGCCTTCTTCCTTGACGCTGATCCAGCCCTCGTTGAGGCGACCGGGGATCACCGTCTTCTTGATGCCGAAGCCCGGAACGGTCCAGCCGTGCATGCTGCCGCCCTCGGCCGTGCCGATGACGCGGACCACGGTGTTCGCCGGGATCACCATCTCCTCGTCGACGGCGAGCAGGCGCGGCACCTGCGGCTTCGTCTTGGCGCGATCGGCCTCGCTCAGGATGCGGCTCTCGACCGTGAAATCGCCCTGATCAGGGTAGTTATAGGACCAGTACCACTGGTGGCCGGTAACCTTGATGGTCATCGCCGCGTCGGTCGCCTTGTCGCTGTAATAAAGCAGGCGGAAGGACGGGATGGCGATCACGACCAGGACCAGGATCGGGATGATCGTCCAGGCGATCTCAAGCCCCGTATGGTGGGTAGTCGCCGACGGCGTCGGATTGCGCGACGCATGGAAGCGCCACATTGCGTACAGCAGCAATGCCAGCACGAAGACGCAGATCAGGGTGATGATCACCAGCAGAATGTCGTGGAGCGTTTCTACCCGCTCCATGACCGGCGTGAAGGGCGGCGGGAAGTTCAGCTGCCAATCGTGTGGCACACCTATGACTTTCTGCGCCTGAGCCGGGCCTGCGAGGCCGAATCCGGCCATCGCCGCCACCAGTCCGAGAGTGCCCAATACGCGCTTAAAGACCATGCATCCGTCCCCTCGCCGGGTTTGATCTCCACGGGTTTTCCGACCCGCAAAATCCCCCGCATTTCAAACGGGTTAGTACCAGATATAGCCGTGGGTGGTAACGGGTTTTCGACCCCGGTCGGTATGTGGCGGCCAGTCGCAGCCGCATCCCCGTCAAGCCACAACGCAGGTGCAGCATGAGCGGGCGAAATCTCGCGGAGCTCCGCGCGGCGACAGATTACGCCCCGAAGTTGCCGCTTGTCTTTCGAGGACCGGCCTATAAGGTCCCGCCGGCCGCGGCAGGACCGCGGAATCGCCTAAGGAAATCGTCATGCGGCTCGCCTTTCTGACGCCCATCCTTGCCGTCATTCTCATGTTCGCAGGAGCAGCCTCCGCCATGGATAAGGAAAATACCCTCTACATCGACCTGAAGGATGGCCGCGTCGTCATCGAGATGCGCCCCGACCTCGCCCCCAAGCACGTCGCCCAGATCAAGAAGCTGGCGCGCGAGGGCAAGTATGACGGGGTGGTGTTCCACCGCGTGATCGACGGCTTCATGGCGCAGACCGGCGACCCGACGGGCACCGGCACCGGCGGCATGGGCGAGACGCTCAAGGCCGAGTTCTCCAAGGAGCCGCACGTCCGCGGCTCGGTCTCGATGGCCCGCACCAACGACCCGAACAGCGCCCGCAGCCAGTTCTTCATCGTCTTCAAGGACTCGAACTTCCTCGACGGCCAGTACACCGTCTGGGGCAAGGTCACGTCCGGAATGGAGTTCGTAGACAAGATCAAGAAGGGCGCGCCGGGTTCGGGCGCCGTGTCGGCGCCGCCGGACAAGATGATCAAGGTCCAGGTCGCGGCGGACGCGAAGAGCTAGCCTCCTCGCGCCTCGCTCTAGTTTCGTTACTTGGTAACGGTGTGGAAGGCCTTGGCAATGACCTGCCAACGGCCTTCTACTTTTAGAAGGGTCAGATAGTCCGTGAAGTAACGCGGCGGGATCTGGCACTCGACCTTCGCAAACGCGGTCGCCGGGCCCGAGAAGTCGATCGACACGATGCGGTCGCGACGCTCGCTGCCGCTCTCCTTGGCCGACTTGCGGCTCTCCACCATCTTGAACCAGTCGGCACGCGGCATGTCCGCGGCGTTGCCGTCCGCACCGGCGCTGTAGAGATGCGAAGCGGGATGGAAAGCCTCGCCCAGCTTCTTGGTGTCGCCCTCGTAGAGCCCGTCGAAATAGACCTGAAGCACCTTCTCGATTGCCGCGACGTCGGAACTCATTTCTTTCTCCCTCGCTCAAATCGCGCCGTTGGGCGCCACCAGGATCTTGCCGTTGCGCCCGCCCTTGTCGGCATGCGCCAGTGCATCCTTGATCTTCTCGATCGGATAGACGGTGTCCACCGGGGCGTAAAGAGTGCCTGCCACGACCTGCGCGGCCAGTTCCGCGTAGATTTCCCGGATCCTGGCGGCGTCGCGCTTGGCCAGGCCGCGGCCCAGCATGAAGCCGGTCAGCTTGACGCCACGATAGATGAAGTTGCTGCGCCCGACCGTGGGGTCCTCGCCGCTCATCGAACCGTAGTGGACGACGGTGCCATCGGTCGCGACGCAGTCGACGATGCGGCCGGTCGCGGCGCCGCCGATCGCCTCGATCCCCAGCCGGATCGCGGCCTTGCCCGTCGCGCTCGCGACGCGGTCGGCGAGACCGTCGCCATCGACCACCACGACGTCGGCGCCCAGCGCCTTCAGTTCGTCCGCGAGCTCGGCCCGGCGCACGACATTGACCGTGCGCAGGCCGCGCTGATGGGCCTGCACGATCAGAAGCCGGCCGACCGCCGAGTTGGCGACGTTCTGGATGACCCATTCGCCGGCCGCGAGATCGACGAAATCCGACAGCATCAGCCGCGCCGTCGGCGGGTTGATGCGCACCATGGCAGCCTGGCGCAGGTCGATGCCGGCCGGCAGCGGGATGGCGTCGTCGCCCTTCACGCGGCGCTTCTGGGTCCAGTTCTCGCGCTGCAGGTTGATGACGAGGTCGCCCGTCTTCACGTGCTTCACGGCCGAGCCGACCGCGGTGACGCGTCCGACGCACTCCGCGCCCGGCGTCGCCGGCAGCGGCGGCTTCAGCCGGTAGCTGCCCTTGCAGAACCACATGTCCGCCGGATTGATCGGGAAGGCCAGCACGTCGAACACGACCTCGTCGGCCGCCGGCTCGCCCACGTCGGGAACCTCGGCGCAGCGCGCCACGTCCCAGGGAGTCCCGTATCGATCGATCAGCACCTGCTTCATGCTGCGCCTCCGCCCGATGAAAGCGGGCACTTTGTTGGCCCGTCGATTGCTTATATGGTTATTTGACAGGGGGTGAAATGCCGGATGGCGGTCAAGGCATTCGATGAGATGAATTCGGGCACGGACGGTTCGATCCGGGTGCCCTATCGCGGTGTCGCCGACTGGCTGGCGCGAACCTCACCTGAAAAGGTGGCGGCCACGCGCGCCGAGGTCGACCTTTTCTATCGGCGGCACGGCATCACCTTCGGCGCCTATGGCGCGGCCGAAGGGTCCGAGACGACGATCCCCTTCGACATCATTCCGCGCGTCATCGCCCACGACGAGTGGCAGTTCCTGCACAAGGGCCTGTCGCAGCGCGTGCGCGCGCTCAACGCCTTCCTGAGCGATGCCTACAGCCAGCGCGAGATCTGCCGCGCCGGAATCATTCCCGAAGAGCAGATCCTGATGAACGGCGAATTCGTCGCCATGGCGCAGGGACTGCAACTCCCCGGCGGCGTGCATGCGCACATCGCCGGCATCGATCTCGTTCGTGTCGGCGAGAAGGATTTCTACGTCCTCGAGGACAACGTCCGCACGCCGTCCGGCGTGTCCTACGTCCTCGAGAACCGCGAAGTCATGATGCGGCTGGCGCCTGAACTGTTCGCCGCCATGAGTGTCATGCCCGTGGCCGACTATTCGGAGGAACTGCTGGCGACCTTGCGCTCGGTCTCGTTCAGCGACGGCCATGAACCCAACGTCGTGCTGCTGACGCCCGGCCACTACAACAGCGCCTATTTCGAGCATGCCTTCCTGGCCGACGAAATGGGCATCGAGCTGGTGAAGGGCTCGGACCTGTTCGTCGACGAAAGCCGCGTCTTCATGCGCACGCCGCGCGGGCCGCAGCGGGTCGACGTGATCTACCGCCGGGTCGACGACGCCTTCCTCGATCCGCTGGCGATGCGGCCCGACTCGTTCCTCGGCGTCGCGGGCCTGCTGGGCGCCCTGCGCGCCGGCCGCGTGAACATCGTGAACGCGCTGGGCAACGGCGTGGCCGACGACAAGTCGACCTACACCTACGTGCCGGAGATGGTGCGCTTCTATCTCGGCGAGGAGCCGATCCTGCAGAACGTGCCGACCTGGCGCTGCGACCGGGCCGACGACTACAAGTATGTGCTCGAGCACCTGTCCGAGATCGTGGTCAAGGAAGTCCACGGCTCGGGCGGCAAGGGCATGCTGGTCGGGCCGACCTCGAGCAAGGCCGAGATCGAAGAGTTCACGGCGCTGCTGAAGGCGCGGCCGGACAACTACATCGCCCAGCCGACCCTGGCGCTCTCGACCTGCCCGACCTTCGTGAACCAGGGCGTGGCGCCGCGGCACGTCGACCTGCGTCCGTTCGTGCTCTCGGGCAAGAAGATCACCATCGTGCCGGGCGGCCTCACCCGCGTCGCCCTCAAGGAAGGGTCGCTGGTCGTCAATTCGAGCCAGG